>SDBT01001467.1_pt1 | contig 41644 bp, 57 predicted proteins | sample 2277101 | NCBI WGS metagenome assembly SDBT01 (sample SAMN10404973, study PRJNA504765) | marine sediment metagenome | isolation source: marine sediment core GS10_PC15, 103 cmbsf | place: Arctic Ocean: Southern Knipovich Ridge | collected 2010 | reverse complement strand
TCCGGAGCGGTCCGCTAGGGCCGCCCAGATCCGGAGCGGTCCGCTAGGGCCGCCCAGATCCGGAGCGGTCCGCTAGGGCCGCCCAGATCCGGAGCGGTCCGCTAGGGCCGCCCAGATCCGGAGAATTGACAAGTCAATAAAAGTCTTTTGATCTTTAGATGGGTCGGATTATCGGATGAAAAGACCAGAAGACCGGCAGATGGAGGCCGATCAAAAGATCAAAAGACAAAAGATCAAATCATCCGATAAGGGCACTGGGATAAAAAGAGTTAAAGATATGAAGAGTCAGAACTCTCCTGATAATTTTGACCCCCACAGGTAAACTCTCTATACCACTTTTTATAAACTATTTTTTTTTTTTCGGTTAAAGGAAACCATTTTCATCTTGATGAGGAGATGCGAGTTGTTGGTACACTTCCATAGGCACTTGTCCTTTCATTTCGGCTATCTCATCAAACCAATGCACATGAGCCGACGAATTGATATGTTGTAACTCATTACCCCACCACTCTCTTGGGATGGGAACTGTAACCAAATCGGATTCATCCAAAGCCTGTCCATATTTCTGATTCAATGCTTCAACTGTGCTTCTATCGGGCCACCTAATGTGCTCGAACAACTTGTAATAGAGGTGTTTGGCACTGAGACGCAACCTATCTGCAAACTGGAGATGAAACACTCCACCCTCGAACAGATGCGTTTCCAAAGTATAGATTCCTGACACGTCCATTGGTCTGCGACGATGCAGATCATACTCACCATTTTCGGTCAACCAATGAATGATTGGGTCATCTCGAAAGCCCAGAGTAATCTTTGCCCGAGTCCAGACACAATCATCCGCCCTTCGCTCAACTACTGAATGCCACGGCACAATCATCTGCACATCAAACGATTCCTTCTCTCGCAAACTGGCAAAACGATCTCTAATAGAGGGTCTTAGATTGGCTGTCAGGATTTCATCCGCGTCAATCAATGCAATGTGCGTAGCTCCTAATCGTCGAGCTAACTCTAACCCTTGTTGCCGTTGAGCCATATCATGCCATTCCACATGGCTAGCCCCAATCACATGGACACTTCCTGGAGTGTTAATCAAGGCTTGTTCAATCGTCTGGTCAGTACATTGATGGGCCACGACCACTATCTCATCAACCCATTCAAGGGCTGCTTGGACTGAGGCTTGGATAACCCATTCTTCATTTCGGGCTGGCATTATGGCTATGATCTTCATCGTTCCATTTTCCTTTCGGGCATTGTTCTGAAGCAATACGTGTTTTGTAGGATAAGAGACAACCACATATACGGCAGTAACAAAACAAACGTGAATCCGACTGACAACATACAGCATGTTCACAAGACCGACATATCTTCCGCCGGGCTGCTATACATGAAGGACTTGCCGGATCACGTTTCAATGCGACTTTAACGAGACCTATGACTCCATTTAAGCAACGACGGCAATTCATATTCCAATCTCTGTGACTATGGCAGTCCCTCCATTGGACCAAATTGCTTCTTGAATTACATTGGGAACTAAGTTATCCGCACAGTCATTCACATTCACTAGTTCATCTCCTAACTCACTTTCAATCGGAAAATCAGATGAGAAAAGAGACCAATCCTGTTGGTGCCCATGTAGAGCTAAGAACCCTGTTAACTCTGAAAAAATATCAGAACTCACAGAAACAAATTGTACCTTCTGAGTCGCCTTAATAATGAAGACTTTAATTACCACAGTGAATACCGCTCGACCCCTAAGAGTTATACAATCCTCAAAAGTATAGACATCGGCCCCCATTTTCTTGACGGGGTTTTGAGAAATAGAGCCGGAGTAGACACACAACACAGGGTTCTCCTCAGTTAAATTCAATACATGCGTCCCATCAACTCCTTGACCCACAGTTCGTACTGGAAAATCCCAATAGTTTTTCAAGAGACAACCTTGACATTTAGCTGCATCTACCCCAGCAAATGTCACTGCTATCGTTTCACCTAAAGTACAAGCTGGTTCTTCACAACAACAAACTCGTTGGATAACCGTCATCGTACTCCCTCCACCCAATCCATCGTATCCATCCATGTAATCCAATCGAAATCAAGATCGTTATCATGATCTGGTATCTGAATGTTGCCACGCCAACATACACCCATTAGTTGAGGTGTCCAGTAAATGTGATGTTCAAACCCCTTATCGATAAGGTACTTCATCCCCTCTTGAACTGGTTTACCCAGCACATCATGGTAGATGACCAATGCGTCTTCCGCTAAAAATGGATACACAGCCTCTGTATCTCTCAAGGGAAATGGTGGTTCATGCTCCCCATCAATAAAAACTCCTCGATACCGATTCTTAAGAGGTACAAAATCAAAAAAAGTCTGAGAATTCATAGGCCATTTTGTGATTTCATTCTTAACTCCGGCACGGAAGAAATTATCATTTGCACGTTTATAAAAGAATGCTGGGTCAAGAGTCTTATTGTACTGAGGATGGACCCACTCTGGTTCCACTGCATCCAAACAATCGTGCGGGGCGATACCCTTTGCTATATGGGACCCACTCCATCCAGTGTGAGACCCAATCTCTAACCACGGTCCCGGATTCAGGTAGGCTAGATTGTAAAGGATCGCAGCTTCATCATGACTGATGTACCCACATGTGTCGAAAATCTCCGGATCGTATAGAGTCACATGTCCTTGAGGATTCCGCCAAGGTGCCTCTTTCGCATGGATAAAGAACGGTTCAAGGTCTGGGGCTATCAAATTTGATCGGTATCGTTTCATGCCCCACCTCTTGCCAGGAAGATTGTTCCTTCTCGGGGGTTCTCTACGTTCGTATCCATAACAGACTGCCCTAATTGCTCGCCATATAATTCAAGATCATGACGCAAATAACTAGCCACAGATTGATCGTGGCGATGACCAAGCACACGACCATCAGGGAAATCCCCAGTACCCTCATTCTTCCACGGGCCAACGAATGCATTTGTTTTCGTGCCATAGTCATACCACTCTTCTAAGAATTGCCTGGATAGTCGATCTTCCAAATCCAAACCAATGAACAACGCCCAGATCAATTGAATCTCGAATGCTTCCTCACGGGAGCAGCCGAGAATCTCCAAACATGATTGAGTACTCCACTGCCCCAAGTTCCAGCCGTCCAATAGGAAGTAGCTACCGTACTTCTGGATCAATTCAAACACTGGGTCCGGATTGACATACGCCCAAACGGAGGCATCACACCACAACACATAACGATACCCATGTTTTTGCACGTCTTTGAACATCCATGGCTTAAACGCATAAGGTGATTCCTGATGAGTCGGGCAATCACGGGGAAAATAATTGGAAGGACCAGTAATGGCGGCAATGTCACCCTGCCAATCCACATGAATGAGACTATCTTTTAATCGTTGGACTCCTTTACTGTACCCTCCATTGCCAAAAGAAATAATACACGCTTTATCATGTTCTGTGAACATAGATTGCATTCTCCTCACTAATGTGAATTAGACTATACCCTAATTTCGTCACCATGTGTCGACTAAGCGCCTCCAGGCTTTTATCATACTCCACCACTACGATAGCTGGAGGACCCATCTCCTCGAAAGGTATATTCATAGCAATCCATGGGCTAATTCCTTCCGCATCAATATTGACTAGATCAAACTGAGAATGACCTAAATTGAGAAGAAATGTTTTCGGTCGTTGAGACGGTACCTCTATTGTTTCATAAGACATCGGCCCTTTGTCAGCCCATAAGTCCCTATGGCTCGGATCAGTTGTTGACACTAAACTATCCGGGAACTCATAAAACGTCAACTCATTAGTGTCATACTCCGAAATTGCGAGGTTATAGCATGCCACATTTGTCGGAGCTTCATAGGTCTTTTTCAAAGCCGCATACGCTTTAGGAGAAGGCTCGACACTCACACCGGCCCAACCACTAAGAGCCAAAGCTCTAGTGTTACTAAATGTGACCCCATCATTCGCTCCAATATCCAGGAATCGAGCTACTAAAGGCCCACCATAAATATGATCTTGCCAATCCCTCACAACTTGAAGAATGACCTCTTGCTCACCACGTTGGCTAAAGTCTTTCATGACCAGGGAATCCTTTATGTTTACGGGAATCAAACAACATCTTGTCAATAGGCCAGTACCGTTGAGCCGCATCCATATATTCCGGACGCTGCCCACCTTTGAAACTCCAATGATCATGTATCTGTGTCAGGTCTGGGCGTTGCCATAACAATCCTTCAAGCAAAGCTACCTCTTGCAACTCTTGGTCACAAAAAAAGTGATAATAGGAAGGCCAGAATGGACCTTCGCCTCCATTGATTTCGTTTCGAAACTGCTCACCCAACCAAGGGGAGCCACAAATACGGGAAGCGGCATTCTCCATAGCCGGATCACCGGTGGGCTGCATGACTCCATTTGTACCCCCAAAGTAATTGAGAAATTCATCTCTAATCTCTTCCGCTGGTCGAGAATCAGGGAACACATCATCTCCACCCGTTACAATGATCTCCACCGTTCGTAGGTCTCGACAAATACCAGCTAATGCCGCCGGGTATCCTTGCCAAAACTTCTGAACAATGACTTCATCACAATTCATTAACTCTTGAGTATGCCCTTCATACCTATGTTCTTCGACTATGGCTAAAGTACGATACCCCTTCTCTTGCCATTTCGCAAAACATGTGGAACACTTTTTGAAGTCGGCTGTAGGAATAGCATACCAAACATCGCTAAATGACATTCTTGTATCTCCTACTGGCTTGAAAATGCTCAATCACTGGGACTGCATTAGGGGATTGTTCCCTCATTGTGTCAAAAATGAAACAATATTCCGCTGGAAGATTATCCACATTCACATGAAGTTGTTTCTTTTGTGAAGAATAAGATCCCCAAGTCAATTTATCTAAAGCCGCATGTAGACAACATTGATCCCATTTTTTTGGGTGTATCCCACATAGAACTACCCAGCTACGCAAAAGGTCTTTTACGAATTGAGTATCCTGTAGGAAAATAGTTCCGCTCAATAATTCTCCATGAAAAGTATGGACCCCCACATCTTTCTTGAGAGTTTCCAAATATGGCCATGGGTCACTTCGGAACCGAGCGTCAATATCTGTATAGAGAATCGGTCCTCGAAAATGAGCCCGCACATTCTCCAAAAGAACGGCTTTCATCTGTGTGTTGGCTTGCCAAGAACCCATGCTATCTACTGGAATAGTCATCCATTGAGATCGCAAGTGCTCGATTGCGCTAGCCGCCCATTCCTTCGCTTCGTTAGCGTAAGGAGTATCCATTGTGTAGTAGCTAACAGTTAAAGCCATTTACTTAGCTCCATCTTTATTTAACAATTCACAAATTCGTTGGGCTCTAGAGGTCATCTCCATTGTTACAACCATAGTGACGTGTTCACACTTAGAACATCTTTTCTGTAATGAATCCATCTTCCAAATGACTGCGCATCGTTCTTTTGAAAAGACATGAATCTCGCCTTCAAACTCACGAACTACATATAAGTCATTCATAAATCAAGCTCCATCGCTGTTAAGGGTTCGACAAACCTTGTCTGCTCTTTCAATCATTGTTTCTGTCACTTCAAATGACCATCCTAGCTGATGATCGCACTGAGGACATCGATCCGTTCTCTTGTCACCTTGAAGGAACCAAACAACATCGGAACGATGAATATTCAATAATTCATCGGAGTCATCCAGGTCCATAGTTCGGTTCGTGTCCAACACAAGGATTGCCCCATTGATTTTCGCTATGACATACATCTCATTTTCCTTTTACATAAGGTTGGTTATTGATCCAATGCAGACAAGGCGGTTTCACCTCTTTCTGATCCCAAATGAACCAAGCGTACACTTGCATACCTGTACGGTACTGCTCTCCCGAACTCATGGTAGTCAACAACGGTGCTCTAACGAATACATTCACTTCCGCCAGTCGATGGAACACCCCTGATTCATATCTCTTAATCCCGTGAAGGTATCGAAGAGGTAACAAAAAAGCAATAGACGATTTCGCAACGATCCTCGCATGTTCCAAGAACTCATTGACTTGAGAGAAGGGCGGATTGGTAATCACCAAATCATATCGCCCAGTTTCTTCAAAAAAGTCAAAATACGTCGGGCCTTGATATTTATCGTACCCTGTCACACAAGGAAAGTGATGCCGAAGTTGTCGGGTAATGGAGCCTTGTCCTTGAGCCGGTTCCAGTACCTCCCATTCCTTGGGCCATGTACTGCGTTTCAAGTCTAACAACTGTTGCACCATGGAACAAGGCGTCTGGTAGAAATCATGATCGCTCCGTTTATCAGTGCTTCGTCCTGTGTATTCTCTGGCCATTAGGAAGGGGCTCCAAAAAAACCCTCAAAAAACATCTCGTCTTTTGAGGGCTGAATGTGAATCCTTTCATTCTGCCTGTCGTGTAACAACGACGGGCCAGCAGAGAAGGGGTGATTTAGTTCCCTTCATGCTGTCATTATAGTGCGGAAATGGATTGAGTCAATAAAAGTCCGCACATTATTTTACCTAGTGGCTCCAGGGTCACTAGTCGCAGTAAAATCGGGGTCTGGACCGTCCGCAATTTCCTGAATACGGTCTCTAATCACGGCTGCCGCATTTTTCGATCTCTTCGCGTCATGGTCGTTCATGCCACCACGCCAACCGGCACTATCTGAACTGGCCAACTGGACCGCGAGTTGAAACCACCCAGTCGTCACCAACTCCAAATCCTCATTCAATGGAATGGAGGAACCACCGACATCCGTCGTGATCATATTCAATAACTCGGATAAATCAATTGGGTACTGTGTGTCAGGCAGCCCAAAAGCATCGGGGACCGGTCGATTCGCCAAGTTATCCAATAGACTCTCAAAGGCATCGACATACTTCTCCTGCCGAGGGGCAAAATGCTCATCTGCGCCAATGGTCGCTCCATTCGCACCTTCTCTGATCGTATTCCTTGCGCACTCGAATGCGAAAAGAGCGACACGTCTCAATTCTGCATTCTTATTTGGGTATTTCTTCGCCATCGAAACAATACCCTCATTCACCGTCGCTGCACTGTTGGCTGCCATCTTCTGGCTCCTTAAAAGTAGGGATCAAGTCGTGAGAAATTCACGACCTATAGGACTATAGCACCAATACGTCAAAAATCAAGTTAAATTTGCACAAATTTTTCACGTCCAAATTGAGTGGCCGCATCCACCATCATCGGACCTAGCGCATCCACTGTGACCTGGATTGCCGTGGTGTTGCTGCTCTGCTCACTGTCTGAGGACCTATGGGCTGTCACAATCACGTGGACTACATCGCCATGGCTATAGCCTGCCAGATTAGACAACAAGGATGCTACATGCGAGTTCTTTTTCATGCTGACCGATGCCACGGCTGTATCATTAGCAGGGTCCGGATCGCTCCCCACAGTTGCATAGACCTTCCAAATATCGGCTTGATCGTCGCCATCGTCATGGTAGGCGTACCGTCCCACAATCCTGATTGTGCCACCAGACCTAGACGAGCCAGACACGTCGGTTGGAGCCGATGGCAGATTGGTTACGATCACTCCCCCACCGCCGACTTCCAGCCGGTACGCCTTGTAATTCTGAGCCAACAATCCCCACTTGTTCCTCTTTTTGAGCGTCACCCAATACGTTACACCCGCTGCCGTGGTGAATGCCAATGGCAGAGGTCCAGTCGCGTCTGGATTCGCTGTTAAATCAGGTAGAGTGGGGTCCGTGTTAATCCACATCTCGTAGCGATCTTGATCATTGTCCGCAATTCGATGAGCACCCATCAAATCTATTTGGTATCCAAGTATGGCCGTCAACGGCTCAAACACTTGCACCGTATTCTGCATAAGAAAGGATGAAGTCGGGTACTGGGGCTGCGCGAATTGACGATACCATGTCGTCATTTCCGGAACCACAATGACAGGTGTGACCACATGCTTCTGAAAACCTTCCATCATAGCAAAATGACGCGCTCGAATCATCGGAGGCGTGTTTGTCCATGACGGGGACCAATCGTCTATCGTCGGTCCCGGTTCCGGGATCGAAAACAGTGGGCCACCAATCGGTTGATAGAAGAGGAATCGTTTAGCCATTCATTTGAGCCTCGATACGCTCGAACTTCTTCTCGACTGGATCGCATGTCCAACAACCGGGAGCGCCACAATGCGGTTCCATGCACTTTGTACAAAAGCCCCGCACCCGGCCACTCCCCGGCACTACTCTCCAATGGCATCCACAATGGCAACACCTGATTGTGTCCGCTTCGATAGTTGGCCCATCATCCACGATAATCAAGTAGCCACGTTTCTTCGCCATATTACTCGGCCCACGCAATCGTGCAATGATGATCTGCCGTCCCCGTAGCGGTACTAGCCTTGAGGCCCAGACCATTGTTAGACACTGCCGGGATCATAAACCCGAACTCAGGCAATGACATCCATCGGAACGTGGCTCGTTGGTTCAACGGCTCCTGTAAGAGAATCTCATCAGCCGTATAAGTTGGTTCCACTGTATGATTCTTAGCAGCCGCTGCCAAAGCTGCGGGATCGTCTGGATCAAAAGGCATCGGCGTCACCGCAGTCGCCGTACCAGCAGCAGTGAATCTCTGTAAATGGAACAACGTGGCTTGATCTGCCGGTGTGGCCGCGCATCCAATGATGATCTCAAAAATCACCGGACGGATAGTCGTGGCCCCCTTGATCCCCAAGAGGCTGGCATCAGCCCCAACCGTCTGATCTCCAATTGCACTATAGATTCTACCCATTTCTCAAACCTCCGACGCATTAAAACTGATTCTCAACTGATGTAAGTCAAACGGCGTTGCCGCTGCATCAGCCGCTGCTGTCATTCGTACCCAAAGGCCATGCTCTCCGTTCGCAGCCATGTTGGAGATCGCCATACCAGAACCCTCTTCTGTTGGAGCAGAAAAACTAACCCCTCCAGGAGCTAGGAATTGATTCGCTACCAAGGTGATTTGTGATGAGACCACCGCTTCCTCACCTATTGCCAACTCATCAGACCCATCTTCAATCCAGCCTAGAATTGAATCAATCGGGAAGATTGACCGATTCCATAAGATCAATCCTCGGTATCGAGTCGTGCCCGCCGGTTGCTCTGATGCCAACACATTGTCGAAACCCACACCCGAGTTCATGGGGGCTGCCAGCACTAGTGCAGTCTGCCCTTCCATGTCATCAGTAGTCTTTCGAGTCACATTCAAAAAAGATCGATCATCCCCACCGTGTAACCGCTGTGTCTCTCCATTCAACACGATCACATCCGGACCTTCCGTACCACCAGGAGGTGTCCAACGTACTATATCTGGCCCAACTGCTCGAATGGTTCCCGCCCCCACACCGTTGTATGGAGCTACATATTCAATTCGCAAATTCGGAATCTGTGCCTTGATCGAGAACCCCAACCCAGCATGACGAGTAGCTGAACGATAACTGCCCAAGCTTGCATTAGGGTCAGTCTGAACCCCACCTCGGAACTCTGCCCCAGAGAGGAACACCTGCAAAGAATCTGGCCCAGTGAATGGCATTACTTCTTGCTCGCTATAATCTGCCCATCAGTATACGTTAGAGTAAAGAGAGTCGTGTCTGGATTCCGAACAATCAGCACACCCTCAGTCACACTGTCTGTGAACAACGGTCCTACCGTCACAGACGAAGGATGGATTAGCCGCCTTCGGCGAGCATGCTCACCCCCATACGATGTGATCGAATCTGTTGCAGCCATTACACTGGCGTCCCTACGTTCCCAAGGCTGTCAATAGGCACTACTCTAAACGTGTACCCTATTGCATCATCCAACCAGTCACTCACCCATGAGTAATACCGGTCCCCTTGGGCGTTGACAATTGACTTTTCCGTCCATACACCGTCTATCAGTTGCTCCACTCGATACCTATGCGCCCCATCCAAGTGGTACCATTGCAGTGTGATCCGTCCTGGGTTTGTGTATTGATCTGGCACCGTGGCTTCGACATCATACACTTCCACATGCGGTTCAAGTTCAGATCGAATCAAAGCTCTCAGCCCGACTGTAACCACCACCCTCTTTCCTTGATTATACACGTAGAAGGTAGGACTTGTCAAGTCCGAAGTGAAAGTGATCTCCCAATGATGGACGCTGAATTTGGTGGGTTGGCTCAATGTGACCGTCATGCACATCCCCCATCAATTGAACCCATCCCATCAAAAACTGTGAAGGCGTTAGTGTTATCTCGATCATACACCACTATACTTGGAGTGATAACCTGAGTCTTATGTGTTCCTGTAGACCCCCCTCCCCCAACCGGACAAGGAATGAAACTTTCAGCAGCTATATCAGACCCGTGTAAATCAACCCCCCATACATACCACGGAATAGACGAATCTGGTTCGGCTATATGGCTAAACTCTCTGAGGTTTAATGCTGTCAAGGAATCCAATATGATGTTATCATGTTCAAAATAGGTCCCATCCTCAGAGAAATGAGTGATCCGTTCAAAAGTATAGTTCCAACGGGCTTGATGCCCCTCTTGAAGAGAGCTTCCAGTAATGACAATCAATCTAAATTCATAATAATACGACGCAAACCTATCTCGCCCATCCACACGGGGGGTTTCCGTAGGTACCGTCGCAATAGTGACACTGTCCTTGGTGTTCTCTACACCGTCCCCACTAAGCGTATCAATTTTTCGTTTGATACGTTTGATCTCAGCCACATCCTTATCATCCAATAAAAAAGGGCTCACAAGTTCAACTCCGAAAAATCTTTCTCTTCATAAATCTTATAACCAATTGTGAATGCAGTTTCTCCCCCATCAATCGCCTCAATCGTTGCACCCAATGGTAAAGACGGATTCTCCTCTCCAACAAATCGATCGGATGTCGTCACTAAATCAGTCTGTGCCCGAGTCCCGACCAAGAAACCCGTCTTATTTACCAACCCACCTCGACCATTTAACAAAACATCCTTACTGGCTTTCTCACCATCCAACGTAAAGATTTGACCTTTCGATGTAAGCTGAGTGGTTACAAAGAAAGAATAGGATTGTGGGCCTTGGTCAATCGCTTTCAACTGGAAACCAAGCTGGTCAAACTTGAAACGATACTCTATTTTCAGAAGTGCCGCATCAGACTTATATGTATCAGTTGGAGTAATAGCTTCACAAAATGCTTGGCCCGCTTGAATCACACCTAATCCACCCACCGTGAATGTATTACTATTCACTGTATTCTTGTACGTAAGAGGCAACTGCACATCAAAGAATGGCTCCCATCGACGAATGATGCAGCCTATTGTTCCCCGGTATCTTGTAGGCAACTTAACGAATGGGTCTAATGCAGAGTTCAAAATGGGGTTATCGTCAATATCTCGATCAAACTGCACCGATTCATTCCCTAACACCCAATCAAAAGTGTTCGGCTCATCTAATGGGTCATCTTCCCCATCAGGGAATTCATCTCCTCCCCCTCCTGCGCCTTGAGGAATTGCGTATGCCACTGAAAGTTTATAGATACCAAAACCGACACGAGCCGCCTCTACTGATCGAACTTTAAGACGAGATTGATCGGGATGAGGGTCATTACGATTTGGGACATTGAGCGCCGTCCCTACAATAACTGCGCTTAAAGCTTCTGTCTCACTATCTGCATCCACAATATCAAAACCACGAGACGCAGTCCATTGATTCTCAACTGCTTTCGTCAGTTTCCTGTCGCTCCATCTTTCAGTCGCCTCAGCCATGTTAAATCCCTGCCCCTATAGTCGGTTGGACATTAGCAATTTTATTCAGCACTTCATTTCGATCCTTAGCCAGATCAATCAAGCTCCCTAATTGCTGGGCCGATTTATCCCTCGCCTTCTGGATGACACCAGTCAAGAAACGGGCACTCTCAAATTGAGCCGCAGTACGATCAACACCGCCTCGACCTCCAACTTTCGGCCCCTTCACTTTACGAGGTAGAGCCTTCAACAAATTCTCAAACTTAATCTTATCGAACGCCTCGATTATAAGGCTCAGTGCAGGGAACATAGCCTTCACTATGTTTTTCCAAACGCTCTCAAAATCCAACATAGCTGGTTTGATCTCTTTCCCAAACAAATTCGCTAGCTCACGAACCTTATCGATTAAAGACAAAGTCTTCGGACTCGCCTGGAATGTCTTCTCCATCCTATCCAGAATACCACCGATTCCTTTGGACTGAATCATCTTGGCTAGTGCCGCTCGTTTCTCGATTAACGTATTCTCTCGACTTAGGATGCCGAGATACTTATTAGGGTCGATTCCCGCTGTGCGCAAATCAGATACGTTCGCCCGTTTCAAAGCCGAGACTTTATCTTCCAAGCGACTTACTAAGGCGCTATCAAAATTCTTGATCTGCTCATCCAATACCTTAATCTGTTTGTTCAGTTCAGCAATTGGCCTGTTTATCGCATTAGGTACAGTAATGCCAGGGATACCGGGGATTAAAAAATCCAGGTTTTTCCGCCCAGACACTTTATCTCTTAGAACCTGTCGGCGGGTGCGAAGTTCCTCTAAATTACCTTGTTCCTGGATTCTCTTCTGTAGAATCTTCATTACATCCGATCGTTTTTTCAACGACGTAGTTAGCTTCTCAGAAAAACCCAAAGCCGCACGATCAGTCGCAAGCTGTTTCGCTTTATCCGCAAGCCCAGTCCTCGAAACCAGGGCTGTAGTCACTGATTCAACCGAAAAGAGAGACTCCAGAAGAGATGACATCTTTGGGAAAATCCTCGCTAACTCTTGTAGCCCCAATCGAATTAGGTTGGGAATTTGAGTCAGAAAAAAGAACTTCGCCCTATTAAACATTTGATCCCAAAAAAGTTCCAACGTAGCACCTAGTAATTGTCGAGCCGTGCTCCCCGAAGTAGCTAACTGCTTAATGAATTGAGATAGCATGACTAGCCACGTCGTCAGTTTAGTTACCATCTTTGACATGAATCTTTGGATGTCATCTAGCTGGATACCAAAGGCGTTGAGGCCGACATTCACAAAGTGCCCCAAAAGATTAAACGATTCTCTGACTGCCAAACCAAATGCGTGGAACAAAGGCGCCAGTTTCACAGCAATATCTCGCAGCCTTGGTAGAAGGCGCAGAATCAAAACCTTCAATTGTGGCATGACACGCTCTCGTAAGAGCTTCACAAACGGCAACAACATAGGAATCAACGTCAAACCAATTTCCTTACGGAAATCAAACCATTGAGCACTCAATGCTTTCATCTGGTTGGCCCAACTTCCATAAGTGTTGGCTGCATCTTGGGCTGTCTTGGATGACCGTTCCATCATAATCAACAACCGAGCCATCATTTTTTGTTGAGTCGACATATTGTCTGTCGTGACCGTCATCCCTAAAGACAGAACCTTCTGCCTCACAGCAGCTTGTGTAATGTCAATACCATAACGTCTCAATGGCAGCGCCATTCCTGCTAGACCAGCAGTGAACCTTTGTTGAGCTATCTCATCCGGCTGATCGAACACACTAGCGAAATCAACTGCTCTTTGAGTAATCGCTTCCGATAGTTGTTCCGAAATATCCCGATCAAATCCCGCTCCTTCAAAAAACGAGAACAGGGTAGAGAAATTGTCCCGTAACTCAGTCGTTGATCGCCCGACCCGACTGAGTTCGTTAATGAACTTATCCGCAACCGGAGCTTGATCCCCTAACAGCACATGCCACTTATTCAATGTCTCCTGAGCTTTGCTTGCCGCTTCTAAGAAGCCTTGAACTGAATCCGTCATCTTACGAAAGAGGAATGAGGTCGCCAAAGTCGCCGCAGTAGCAATAATGACTCGTTGGATTTGCTTGAGGGATCGACTAACGCCATCAAGATTCTTTTTGACGCTATCTAGACCGGGCTTCGTCTTATCACGCGAGTTGATAAGAATGGTCAGCACTCGTTTTGTTGTTCTACCCGCCATTGAACATTCCTAGTAAACCTGACCCACGCTTCTCTTTCAAAGCATCTTCTTCCTGCCAAGCGTATCGTACTGCATCAAGAATCCATTGAGTTTGATCCAACCAACCTCCTGGAATCGGGAGTATGCCCTTTCGCATGAACGTAGCCGCTTCTAACACTTCTGCTGCAATCGATCCACACCATTTCCTCGGGCACATCTTCAACTCAAACTGACCCGTACCCCCACAAAAGGTACATCTCACTGACCCACCACAAGAACAAGTGAACAACATACTATCTTTTTCACTTGTCGGCTCATCATGGCATGTGTCGGCCGTACAGTTTTTGCAAATCTCCCGATATTGAAGGGCTACTGCGACTGAGATTTTCCCAAGTCCTCCGCTCCTGGACGGTTCATGTCCAGAATCTTTCCAAGAAATTCATTCACCTCATCAGGAGTCAGCACATCCCATAATTTCTCCGCCTCATAGTCTCCAAAATCTCCCATGTTCCGCCAACCAACAATCGGAATGGCAGCCACTTGATAGAGACTCGTTAGGGCCACTAGACCACTCACACTCTTATCAATCTCTTCCACCACAGTAGCAACCTGTTTCCATTTCCGTCCTGCCATGTAATGACAGATGAAAACCGGACGAGTTGCTTCTGGAACTTCGGCGTCTCCATCCAAAAAGACCTCAAAAGTCTGAGATGGATCAAGTGCTACTGGCATTCGACAAACTCCTTAAATGTTGATGAAGCGATGAGACACAGTCCCATCCTTCCGATACCGTTTCCAATACAAAGCCCGAATCTCTTCGGCTTGGAGCACCATACGTATGGCTCTCCATTCGCTGGTAAGAGGGGCTCGCATAGCTCCAAAGAACACAGCGGCACCCCTCTTCCGGCGCATGAACACAACAAACTCATACGGGTCTTGATACTGCATGTTCTCTGAGAACACTCGTACCACTGCATACCCGTGGGTCAACCACTCAATCTCTGCCTTTTTAGGCAAATGTGAAAGAGATTTCGTCGTCGCCCGCAGCAGCATTACGATTAGCTTGCCAATCAAACGCATGAATGAGTACACCATTTCTGTCCTCATCTCTTGGTGCCATGATTTGCATCTTCGGCACATCAATAGTCACACGATTATTTAGTGCCCCAATCACAGCTTGCAATGCAGCCTCAGTACCGGCAATGAAATTTCCATACATATCATAAGTAGCAATCAATTCAGCTTCCGGATCAATCGTACCGTTCACACCTCGATTAGTAATGTGGGCAGCAATGAACCCAGTCACATCCGTTGAATCCTCCCGCATAATAACTTCATTATTCATATCCACAGTCAATGTGGCGATCTTAGGCACATAGGTCCCAATAGTCAAAGTTGCACTAGCGAACCTCGGTGGAACTGTAGTCGGGTATGTCGGAGCCAAAATAGTCACATCAGTCGGTGCAGCATATTTACCCGTGAATGTAAAGTTCACACGTCCCGATTGGCCCGCATTCAAATCCAGATTGAAGGTACCTTTTGCACCCGCCAACTTCTTGAGAAGGCCATCCTGATAGATGGCAAGCGATATCGTATCGGTCGCGCCCGTAGACGGCTTATAGACTTGCCCCGCTGCCAACATATCACATGGCGGAAGGAAAGTCGTAGCCCAAGCAGGAATCCCACCAGAGCCATCACCTACCAAGTCCACTGCAAACGAAATCGAACCAGACCTAGCTCCTGGCACAGAAGGTAGCTTAGACAAAGCACTCTGTCCTTCTCGTTCGTCTGCTGTAATGTCAGCTGTGTATTCCGAATCAAACACATTGAACGCAGCTTCCGACGCAGTCAGAGCCTCCGCTGTACCCGGAGTCGTCTCCGCTTTAGCTGCTAGCACCCGTCTTCGTTTCAGAAAAACCATGATTACCCTTTCAACTAGCCCGAAAACGGGTCAGCTTCTAAAGTCCTGTATTGCACACTCCACTCCGCAATGAATCCCTCAATAGAGTCAGGAGTTTCAAACAACTCCACACCCCCAGCGATCGTATCAATCGCCAAATTATTCCTTTGAGGGTCTACCATCAACGCCTTACCGACATCGCTTCGCAATGAGTTGATCCGAGTATCAATTGCCACCACTGAATCCTCAGCCTCAACTACATAGCCCACGATGAAATATGTCTGCAACCATACATGATGATTGATGACATCCTCGATCAGCCGAAATGAAGAATCCATGTGGACTACCAGCAATTTGTCCACTGGGTCATTCCCTGTTCGTTTATGCCTCTCCACGGTTACCGTATTCTCATAACCGTTTCCAACCGTAATGAGCTCCAAAGCTGCCACCAAGTTCGCCGAAATGTCTTCTACTATCGGAGTCGCCACTATGCTACCTTCCTTCGTTCCATTAATCGGTCAACCTGACTGTCAACTTGCTCCGCCAAATCTGTATTCAATAGATCGATCTGATTATCTTCTAAACCTGGCGACCCTTCAAACAACCCCAATGGAGTCGGCCCCATCCGCTCATCAATGGGTAGCCGCCATGCTCGTCGTGACCTTTGACCGTATCGAATGACCCCACCTCTATACGGAGGATGCCCCGGTGCTAACACATGCCGTCTACGGAATAAGCCTACATGCCCACTTCTCATCGTCGCTTCAAACGTACTCGGAAATCTCTCCCTTGGCCGGTCCTTACGTACTTTCACACTCACGCCGCCACGTTTGAGGATAGTATGAGTGAACTTGTGCAATGGAATCGGTTCCCGACTAATGCGAATGTGCCCCGACATATCAGTGAAATTCGCTTTCTTGACACTGAAATACTGATTTAGCACCACTCTTTTCAAAGCAATCGTTGCTCCAATTCGTCGTAAGATACGAGTTTTCCCCCGAACCACTGTTTTATTGATCGCCACCGTCAAAGCTCGGGCAGTTCCTTGACGGATATTCCTTAGCGTGAATTCGACTTCCGCTAGCTGCTTTGAATCAAACTCAAGGGAAAGAAAACGACTCATCGCACTCTTAACCTCCACATGCCCGCTTCACCTTCCAACACCTCAGTAATTGGTAAGGTTTTCGCAGTGCCTCCATGTCTCAATGGGACTGCGACTGTGTCGCCCCCCACATTGATACTCGACCTACCCAACGTAGCATGATTGCGAATCCAAATTTCCAGTACCTGCGCTTGAGAAGAACCGGCACCCGGCACCTTCTCCGCCGCCTCACGAATCACTGTCGCTAATATAGTCACCGCACTCTCACCACTAGGCGTGTAGACCACATTCTCTCCAAGCTCATCGGAGTTAACGAACACTTCACTATCAATTGCCAATTGTTCGCGTAGCAGGCCCAAGGTCCACCTCAATTCCCTTCTTCCTGATCCAACCTACAACCTCACGAATCAAAGCAATCTCACAGTCCCACCGCTCTTGACTTCGGTCATACCTACGATCTGTATGGCCATCCCAATCCACCGTACCCGCCAAGTCACAGCCGAAACATTCGATCTTCGGAGCCGTGGCCCAAGTCTGAGACTGTAAATGATACGCCAAACATAGGGCGGCTGTGAATGAATACAGCAAGAACTTATTAGGCACAACCAGTTCCTCTGTGTATATCACTCGTCTACCTCGAAACTTCTTCCAATGCCCATGACGGCGGATGGCGTCCCGAGCTACGGTATCCGTGAAAATACCGCACTCAGGGTCCATCGGATTGACAGCCTCGAAAGTCTGCCAATCCCTAAACGCCCACCAAGAACAAGGGACCACTTCCGCTGCACGATTCACAGCGATAAGTGGTCCCTCTTTCCCTACCGCCTCCGCATCCAAACTCGGCCCTGGGGCAGCGATTCTCATTTTTCTTCCTGCACTCATGTTTAGCTGAGCGTGACCCTAAGAGCCTTCTGCCAGAAACCAAATCCAGCCTTCCGACTCACATCAATCCCAAACTCATGTCCGTTGTTATGGAACTCATAGTCAGAACCCGCCCCAAGAATCTTGGTCTGTAATGCATACTCTTCTTGTAAAATGAACGGCCTTGTCGGCCCATCATTCGCAATCAACACAAACTGATCAGCCGCATCCAAAACCGTCAAACGTGGTTCCAACACAACACGGAACGTCAATCCCGCCGATTGAAGTCCCTTGACTACGTTAGAGGCACCGCTAGATAGATTATCTCTCGACACCGCATGGAAAGCCGAAGCCCAGAACGGAGATCCACCGACAAGAATAGTAAAGCTCCGTAACCCACCATTCATCGGCGCACCAGTATCATCCGTCAAGGTATAGAAATGGCCGACCATTTGCACCAGTATATCAGCCATCTCATCCGGAGTCGGATTTGCCGCAGTTGACACATTCGCCGCTGGAATCTGAGTTACCGTAACGGCATTAACTTGATTCGAACCACTCTCATCATGATCCGTATCGAAAAAGTTCTGGCCATCATAACACAAGCCATTCCCATCGATCAACGTGGCCAGCAACGAATCCCAATGAGCCGCAGCCTTCACCGCCATGTCATCGATACGAATTCTAATCTGACCCGTCTTGTCCCGACGCATTTCAGCGAGAGGCATCATTAGAGTGGCCTCATAAAGCTGATTCGTCAAACTAAAATTAAACTTATTCAACGTACCCTCATGGCGGCCACCTTTCCATTCCCGCAAATCGGGAGATTGACCCAACCACTTATAATTCTCAGTCTCAGAATCGCTCGGAATCGCCATTCCTACTTGAGCAGCCCAGCCATCAGCCAAAGCTTTCTCGTAGCGAGGATAGAACCCAGAGACAATATCTCGACTGTCTAATAGAGCATAACCTGGCATTTCTTTCTTCCTTCCTTCTGGTTAGTTTAGTCCAACGCCGCCTGAGAACGTAGACTCACTGCCTGGAAGTAAACCATGCAGGTCGTGCTAGTGACCCAGCGATGCACCTTGCCAATTTGCGTTGCACCCGAAGAGGTCAACGTAAACACGTTATCATCCGTCGCATAAACTGCGTCATTGATGTGAGTCACTGCCGAAGCACCAACCACGGTCAGCTGTGCAATACCCTGAGATCGGACATGAACGTCTTCATCCCCATTCGATCCCGCACTGTTATCGACTTGTTTCTCACAAAAACCGATGAATTCATCGGCCACTACAAAGGGTCGAGCATAACCGGAACTGATCCCGAGAGCCGAACCTTCATAGAGAATGTCTGCCAACGCCGGGATGTCATTGAAGATAGGCGGAACCGCCGTCTCAAACGCTCTGGGCGTATCCTTAGCTAGAGTCGTCATTACTTACTCCCTTCCCGAGCCGAAACCCGTAGAAGTCCTTTCAATTCCGATGACCGTACATTGCAATAACTTTCCTTACTGGAAAACCTTTCATGCAATGTAGCATCCGCGTTCCATTCAGCTTCCGCTACCGCTTGATGATCCGAAGGATCAATCTTCGATACGGTCGAATCCGAGTCCGACGCATTAAACGCCACACCATTCGAATCCTCCGTCGCCTTCGCCAACGCCTCAGCCGAAATAACGGCATCTGCTTTTGCCTTCGCTTCGACCTTAGAAACCTCTGCCACAATTGTTTGCACAGTCTCCGGCGTGTCACCCTTCAAGAAGGACCTGATTGCAAGCTCCGGACGACCGTCCGACGCTTTCACCAAGAGTTCCATCTGTTCCCTTGCCTGAGCCGTGCCCGTTGCCACACCAGAATCGATGTACGTCTGCACCGAATTTGGATTTTCTTTCACAAAACTTTCAAACTCACTTTGCGTCACGGCAGTTACCTCCTTCAAGGTTGCCATTGCTTGTCCAAAAGACTCTACTCCGTCAATCAGCCCGACGGTTTGGGCTTCGGCACCGATGTAGACTTTCGCCTCAGCTCCAATCGCGGCAATTGCTTCATCAGACAATCCTCTCGCTGTTTGCACACTTCCCAAGAACTCCTCAGCTACAGAGTCGATTCGCTCTTGCACCCATTTCAGCCTCTCGGCATTCATTCCCTCAACGGGATGCCCGATGCCCTTATGGGTGCCCGAGCGCACAATGTGTACCCCCACACCTTCTTTTTCGGCTTTCTTACTCACATCCTGTAGCTCAAGAAATGCACCAATTGAACCAACAGACGCTGTGCGGTTGGCAGTGACCCTAGCCGTTTGCGAACCCAACCAATAGGCCCCGCTCACACCCCGGTCCTCGAAATACGCATGGACCGGTTTCTGCTTACCCCCATCACGAATATCATCCGCCAAGTCCGCTGTACCATCAACCGTACCACCTGGACTATCGATATGCAGCATGATCCCACGGACTTCGGAATCGACAACCGCAGCCCGGAACTGCCGTCGAATCTTCACCATGGACTGGCCACCAAAACTATCGCCACCCTTAGTCAGGTGTCCATGGATCGGAAGGACTGCCACGCCATCTTCCGTCACCAGACCTGTAAACTCTTCCTGGGACTGGTCTTCTGGAATAAATGTCCCATCCTTCACAGCGGCTACCGCCCTGTTGAACCAGTCCGGTTCCACCATCCAAATACCGAACAACTGTCCTGCACATTTCTTCTTTCGCCCATCCTCAACACTCATGCTGCACCTTCCTTTCGTGTGCCTACCACCTTCTGTTCTCCGGACACCGGTTGTTTGGCCATCTTGTTCGCTTGTGATTCTCGCGTCAGCGTCGAGAAAACTTCCGGAAGTTCTTGGATTCGTTCAATCGCCAACTCAGCCGCTCGTCGAACCATAATGTCCTCTATGTCCCGACCCAGACCAGCAGCAATATCTCCCTTCGTAGTAATTCCCATGCTCAATTCCAACAATGCCGCTTGTTGATCTTTCAAAGGATCAAGCCATTGCCACCCACGCGGTTGAAACTGATGAGGCATCCAAAGCTCAGGTTCCTTAGTGGTTAATACTCCAGTCTTGATTTCACGAGCCAACCACCATCGGTAAATCGGAGTCATTACAACCTTATTGAATGACTGTTGCTTCCCCATCATCGCTCGATAGAATTGTAAGATCGCCACTCTCGCACTAGAAAGATTTGTCTGAGAAAAGTCTAACAATGTCAACTCTAGTGGCATGGCAAATGGCACACCAAGTAAGCGAACTAATACAGCGATGAATTGTGGTGTCTGTTCCATCGGCTGTTGAGCCTGGACCTGCACCACATCATCCTGTTGGCCCATGTACTTGACCATACCGTCTTCCAATGTAACCGCTTTCTGTGCATCGCCTTGACTATTCTGAATCGTTGGGAGGTTTGAGAACTGCTTATTAGAGTTCGCCCCCTTCATAATCAAACCGAACACTGCCGCCATACGAGCCGCGATGACCACGGCATCAATGTACCCATCAATCTGACCCAATAGAGGGAAAATAGGACCGAACGCTGACGTACCCCGAACATCATCGAAGTCATCCATACGTGGATAGTAGATGAAATTATGGGCGTCCACAATCTTATGGTCCGTCACTCCCGACTGAGTGTGGGTACCCACATAGAACTTGAGGGGCTTTCCCCACTTGTCCATGCGAATCCCATCCTTCACGTTGTCATCACCTAACAATCGATCTGGCGTATTGATCCTAGCCGCTCGCACTAGCTGCAAGCGAGGCTTACCCCTATGTACCACACGCACCATCCCTACATCACCATCACGCTCATAAGCTCGTTGCATGTGCCGTTGAATCTCAGCACCAGTGAAGATACCCCTCATGTCCGCACGATCCATCCACTCAGCAAACCGCTCTTTGACCTCAGCATTGAAGTCTTTGCTATCGGTCTTTGGTATGAGGATCATACCTTCCCCGATCACGTTGTCCACTACTCTCTCGATCATACCTCGACCAAGAGGATTCTTCTTCATTACTTGGTAAGCTCGACTACGCATCTCTTGAATGTCGAGGAGATCAGTAGTTGTCTGACCTAATCGTAAGGATTGAGCAGATGGCCAGTTCTCATCCAAACGGGTTCGTCGTCCAGACCGACTAGAATCATGTACCGATGCAGCTTCCCGCCACATGGCTCTCTTCACTCCCCACCGTGGGAAGAGGTAGGACAAACTCTGATCCAATAGAGACTCTTTTACCTTCTTACTCATACCACTTCTCCAAACCGGGCCAAAGCCACATTAGTATTCTCACCATCAGACTCTATCCGAGTCTCTAGCCAACCAATTGTCTCTCGAACTCCCCCGATATTCGCTCGGGTCAACTCTTGGGACCCAATGATGTAGCTCTGACCTGTCGAAATTGCCGCTAAAGCTGCTCGATATAGCTTCAACAACTCCGCATCCGTGAATGATTGTACCGAATCTATATCTAAAGCCATTTTTCTTTCACCTTCTGTAGCTCAACCTCACTGAAAAAATGCCTTGCATACCTAGACCCGAGCATTAGATCAAGGTACTCCCGTGGCAATCGCACCGTTCCCAAAAACTCTCTGTACGACTGCGCATAAAACTTTTCAACCCCCACATTATCTCGAAAAATCTCAATAGGATTGATCCCGAGATAGGATTCCAACACCTCTTCTTTTCGCCAGTCTGGCAATGCAGACTTCATCACCAGAAGAGAGGTGTTACCATTGAAGTAGCAATGCCATCCAGTTTTCGGAAACGGCTCTTGATACACATCAATTCCAAATTTATCTCTCATCTGTACATCAAACCATGTCAATGCATAAGAATCCTCCGGACATTGCGTACTTATGAATCTGTTCCTCAACTCTTCAATTGTGAAACGACCCTCAACAAAATCAGGACACTTCGTATGAATAAGAATGTTCTCGAAGAACATCGCTACATTCCTACCCACAGGTTCTCGTACTAAAGAGATCAACACCAATGGTTTCTTCAAATCTCTAGTCTCTCGTTCAATCTGTCGTACCTCCGCATTATGGCTAAACTTATGCGAAGAATGAGCTTGCCCAGGAATCAACCGATTCAAAGCATTGAACACGGCAACAGACCCAACTTTCCCCATCTGATGAACAACAACCGGACTACCACCGATGTCGCCAATCATTGGTCCATTGCTGGACTGTATTCTGCTGCTCTTGGACAATCGCTTGCTCCTCATTGATTGGTTCACCACCTGTAGCTAGACCTACCATGTCAGCCGCAGCCGCTTGAATGACTTCACAATCCCAATAGTGATTCGGGGCACCGGACGCTACCAACGCCCACTTAAAGTTTCGAGTCTTCGGGTCTAAGACCTTATGCTCAGATGCCATCTGGCTACAATAGTCATCATCTACTTGAGAGTGAGGCATCCATCGATTCTCATCTCCTGTAATGAGCCGGGTCAACAGGTTCTTGTAGTAGTCTACGTCGAGAACCCGAAGGTATATGCCGCTGTCCCCAATCTTCGATAACGTGTAAGGACGCTTCACCGTACCACCCGCACCTTTCGTAGGGGCGATTCGCTCTGGGTCACTCTGAGCGAACTGGTAAATCTCATTGGTACGGTTGCCACCCGAATCAATCAGCAACGCTCCACACTGCACTTTCTGTCCATTCGTACCTAACCACTCTCGATCTAAAGTCGCAGCTTTCAAATCCCCTAATTCCGGTACTACTCCATGACCAACCAACTGTGAACGAAACCCCGCTCCCCAAGCCCGCACCGTATAATAGAACCGATCCTGTTGAGTGTCCGCAGCTGCAAACAACGCAACGGCCCACGGCGGTACGATTCCAGGTGCTTCGGCTCTATCAGCCTTACCGCGAATGAGAGAAGGCCGCAGCCTACTCACTAACTCCTCAAAAGGTTCGGCCAAACGGCTGTTTCGAAAATCCATTGTCGATCCTGCATCTCCCTCAGCACGAATAAACTCTGAGGCCAATTTTGAGAAGCTAACCCATGGAGAATAAAAGGAGGGTATCCGCATACCGATACGTCTAGTTGATCTACGTTCCCCCATAATTTCTCCAGTGGCTTCGACCCCTTGGTCCAAGCCGACCCATCTTCCTTGCACCAACGCGTCGTGCTTATCGGATTCTTTGATTCGCCCACCACAGTGTACACAAGAGTAATAGGCGAGTCCTTCCATCTCAACACGATCCGCAAATCCAACTCTTGGTTCCGCTTCCTCTGCTTTCGGCCATCGAATTTGAGGCCACGTCCACCTCTGATACTTCTTGCAATGTAAGCAAGGAACTTGGAAATCCAACTGCTCCCCACATGTTTCCCACCAACGCCAGATGTTTCCAAGGCGGGTGGTCGGAGAACTGCCAATGATTGCCCTAGATCGATGCCCATAGGTCGTTACCCTTTTCAATGCGAGACTGATTGGATCGGCTTCCCGTCCAGAGAAAGCCGGGTACTTATCTACCTCATCGCATACGACGTATCGTATGGGCCGCGTGGCGAGCGCTTGGGGGGACCCGGCCCATCCCATGTATACAGACATCGAGGATAACCGTAATGATGACAACTTCTCATCTTCAGCGCGACCAGTCCTTTTGGCTTGTAACCGCTGGCACTCCTGGATAAATGGCTTAAGCCTTTCGTCGACGAGTTCACGAGCAGCCTGCTCCGAGGGGAGTACAAAGAGCGTCGGTCCTGGGTCTGAATCAATCCAGAACCCGAGGACATTTCGCATTGACTCACTGAATCCAACTTGTGCGCCTTTCAAGACCACTAGCGCTTCCAAATCCTCATTCAACACTTCATCCATAATCCCTACAAGATACGGAGTCCGATCGTTTGACCAAGGACCAGCTTCCGAAGAAGCATGGTCCCCAAGGATACGGTAGGAAGCGGCCCAGTCCGATGGAGTCAATTTACGGTCGACTACCCATGCGTTACGTAACAAGGTTCTCAATTCTGTGAAGCTAGAACTTGGCATATTCTCTCCGCTTCATCATTGAGCATCTTTTCAATCTGAGCCGCTGACCTACCTTCAAGCTTCGCTGACATTCTGGAACCAAATCCAAGAATCTGATTCTTGACCTCAGCAATAACTTGCATCCATTCCCGCCTCACATCCACTGCCAGTATGAACTTCTTCAATTCTACGTCCAACTGATGCTCATACCTTCGAGCTAACGCAAGTTCTTTCCGTAACTTCGCTTGCTCCATGTTTGGAGATAGCGTTTCCTTCGGTCGACCTTGAGTAATGGTCGGACGATCCGATACCCATACACCACCTTCAATTTCGGGGATCGAGATTTGGTTACCTTTAACCCGTTGGTGTGGTAACTTCTCTTCTCTCGCCCAGCGGCGAACAGTCTGGGGATCGACTGAATGTAGCTCCGCAAATTCCTCCACATTGAGATAAGCAATTTCAGTCATCTCTCTCTATTCAACCAAGCCCAGTTAAAGAACGAAACCCAAAAAATACTCACACCAATGAACAACAATAGAGCCATGACTTGATATTGCATAGCCACACACCAACCACATAGACCAGACACCATCATCGATAATCCAACTATCATCGAAGCACAGATATAGGCTGCTTTACCCATCTTCACTCCTTAAATGATTCCGAAGCATGTCTTTGATTTCCTTCTGAGTATCTTGAATGAACTTGAGCTGAGATTGAATCACCAATACGGAGTCAATCACAGCCCGGTTACGTTCAACCTCTGATTCTAGAGTCGTGAGTCGCGTTGCAGCGTTTCCGTATGTGACTCCAATTGTCGTCATCAAAAGAGCGAACGACAAGAGCACACTGAGAAACATCAATTTGGTCTTGGAACTCTCAGCCATGAGCTTCTCTCTCTGCTAACAGGAGATCAGCTTCCACCATCTCCTCTACCATCTGTTGAAAAGAAATCGTCGGCTTCCATTGGAGACAAGTCATTGCCTTAGAACTATCTCCTCTAAGCGTGTCGATTTCTATAGGGCGCATCAAAAGAGCATCAGTAGTTACATACTTCCTGTAATCTCGACCCACACTACTGAATGCCTCTTCACAAAAGTCCCTCACGGAATATGTCTGACCAGAAGCAATCACATAGTCGCCAGGTACCTCTTGCTGCAACATCAACCACATTGCCCGAACATAGTCTTTGGCATGCCCCCAATCCCGACGAGCATCTAGATTCCCCAATATCAATTTGTCTTGTAATCCGTGAACAATACGTCCCACGGCCCGCGTTGTCTTCCGTGTCACGAAAGTCTCTCCCCTCCGAGGACTTTCGTGATTGAATAAGATACCACAAGAGACATCCAGCGAATGTCGAGTCCTGTAGTACAAAGACATATGATGAGCGAAGGTCTTTGCTATGCCATATGGTGAGCAAGGGAGAAACGAAGAATGCTCATTATAAGACAGTAACCCTTGATTCCCGAATTGTTCTGAACTCGAAGCCTGATAAACTCTTACCCCAGTTGGAACCCATTCCAAGCGCTGGTACAATGAAACCGCTTCCAAGAGACGTAGGCAACCTATGCCCACTATATCACTTGTGTATACCGGCTCCATAGTACTGACTTGTACATGACTCTGGGACGCTAGATTGTAAATCTCATTCGGGCGTACCTCATTCAATACCCAAAGAAGACTAGCCGTATCCAGGCCATCCCCATAATGCAGCTGGAGACGGTCTAAGATATGATCGATCCTTCCTGTGTTGTGAGAACTCGATCGACGAATCAACCCATGAACTTCGTATCCTTTCTCAAGGAGAAGTTCTGCCAGGTATGACCCATCCTGTCCCGTGATTCCCGTAATCAATGCGATCATTGCATCCTCGCTGGAGAAATAAAAGCATGGTCTCTTGGTACTTCGACTGGGTAGTGAGGATGCCAATCCATTTCTGCCTCTGCACCAGCCGCTGTATAATGAACTTCATTGCGGACTGCATCCACAGTCGCCGCTCCCTTACCGCCCCCTGGATTCACCGACAAAAGGTTGCCATACTCAGTCGCATGATTCACTTGTGCCGCAGTCCATGTAGTGCCCCAGAGTTCTGTTGCGCCACCATGATCCACCCAAGCATCAGTCCCCGGCCAAGGATCGCCGATCCCTAAATCCACATCCGTCCCTACATCTAGCCCATCTTGCAACGCACGAATGCGATTGTCCGTTGGGGTACTAATCCCATCAGCACCCTTATACCAGCCATTACCAATCCCATCAATTGTTGCGCCAGTAGGAACAGCATGGCTAAACCCCACTGCTTTCATATAATAAGAAGGTGATGTCCCACTAATTGTAGCCTGTAGCCCATCTTGCGCCCCCGCTGCATTACCCATATCCGTCCAAGGTAATGACCCAAAAGATGTGTCCTCTGTTACAGTCGTGGAAGTATTTGGTCCAGAGATTGCCATACTTACACCCTAGGATCGACTTCTGGCAATAGATCAATGATAGATTGGTACCGCAACCGTAACATCAAGGTGTCGGCTGGGAGCAATCGCCTCCATGCTCCACCACCGTTTACCAGATCACGCCTAAACAAATGGAGCCATGTGTATCCCCCCTCATCAGTCGAAGGAACCATTATGTCGATCTCCGCAAGCGCCGCATCAATCGCTGCCACTATATCATTCGCCCTTCTCACTATGTCAAAACCGGGGACATTCAATTGTTCCTGGATGTACGTAATCGCTGGAGCATCAGAAGCAGCTAAATCTACAAACACAGTTCTAGCCGAATCGACCCTAGCAATGAAGTTTGCGATACACGTTCCAGAAATTGGCCCCTCTGCCATTGTGACCTTAGTTTGAATCAGATAATCTCGCCATTCTCTAGCTCGATTCAAGAACAGAGTCAGCCGTTGGGATGGTGTAAGAATCACAGCCATTAGCGTTGTTCTCCAATTGTCTTAACTCGGTTTTGCAAATCCTGTGATTCATGCCGAAGTTGCTCGGCTAAAGAAGGTGAATCAGGCGATTGATTCACGGCTCGCAATCCTGCTGCCGCTATCTTAACCTCTTGCTCTGCCGTGTTCCGACGAACCTTCTGGTAAATCATGCCCGCCAATCCAAGCAGCCCAATAATCCCCGCCGCCACCACACCACTCCAACCGCCAGTAATGGGATTCAGGTCCTGACCAAATTGTACAATTGCATCCCCGGTCGGACCTGGATTATCCAGAGTCGTGACCACTGCCTCACATCCAATGAACATTAGGGCAGCAATAATCATGAAGCCAATACATATTTCAAGTCTAGTCATTAGTCGCTCTCCTTGTGGGCCAATCTTGGCCACAATAAAAACACACACCCATTTCTTCCATCAAATCACGTTCAGTGAAAACGGCCTCTACCTTCATTACTGGCCCCGATAACTCCTGTGTTCGGCTCCTGTCGAACATTGCCATGGCAACACAAACCCCAAAGGCTGCTGCCAAGAGAGCCGCAAAAAAATCTGTGGGCACTTTATCCATGCCATACCCCAGAAAGAAGGATCAATGAGTAGGATACCACAAACCCAGCTACCACGCAACCAAAAATCATACACCCTAAAACTCTTTTTGGGCAAGACTTCCAGCCGATTTTCCACACCTGAATGATGAACAAAAGCAACAGCAGCTTAAATAGCACGACGCCGCTTAGACCCATCTCTTGCCTCACCCAGTTCATTATTGGGTTGAGTTCAGTAGCTTGCCCGGTTCCTTCGATGAACCACAGGTACAAGCCCAGATCGACCGCGTTCAGACCTAAAAATACAACGAGTAGAAATCTATACATCCACTATTCCTTTCGGGTTTTTTCATCAAGAGCTTTGATTTTAGCTTGAAGTCTGTTGCCCCACCATTCACTTCGATTCACGAGTGCTGCTGCCACCTTGATCGTTTGGCCATCGAGACGATGATTTAGGAAATCCCATTCTATCGGTTTCAATTCCGTCTTCATGTCCAATCTCAAGTCCACCATCTCAAAATCTGTGCCTTCTGCTACTGGAGTGATTGTTCGTTCCTCATGATTCAACAACCGGGTACAAAGAACATTAGACTGATAAAAAGTCGTAGTGTCAAAGAATCGATTCCTAAGTCGTACATTGTACCTGTCCAAAAGATGCCATTTTATCTTCTGTAGAATCCAACCTTCCTCTGTCATACGAGAATTTAGTGGAGGATCATAAGAAATCCCGAATTCCCAGGCCCAACTCAGCACTTCATCTGCGAATGAAAAAACCGGCAATTGGGATAAAAACAGAATTTTTCGGCCCGTTGGCGTGCCCTGGAGCCATTGAGTGAGTCTTTTGCATACGTGATTGAGTCTCTTTGGATCGATATAAACTTCTGGTATCACTAGCTTCATATTCCTTTCTAAGCCTCTGTCTCAGTGTCTCACTCTAAGTGAGCCACCTTGTCCTATACGTTTTAGAGAAATGTATAAGGCATAAAGGTGTACGTTCTGTATATATATTTTCTTCTTATACGAAAAAGAGAAAACACACTGAGACACTGAGACAGAATCCATAATCCTTGTTAGTTACAAGGTTTATAATGGCATCAAATTGGAGAGAGAACTGAGTCATGACTGATCTAACTGAGACCGATCCCCTTATACCATCGTTCACGACTGGCCCCGATCCGCTTCTGGATGTTCTGTAGCTTCGGGTAGGCGGCCCTCAGATCGCGTCCAAACGTCCGGCTGACCGTAGGGGTCTTGTAGCCATTAGTGTAACACCACGTCGTCCAGGCGGTGTACAGGACAGTTGTCTTGACAGTCTGATCTTCTTCGATCTTACAGCAGTCTTCCACGAAGTCCTTGATCGGGCTGGCCAGATGTGTAAGCTCCCTCAGCATCGCCTCTCCGGTTTGGGGTTGTAGGAACTCTTCCCGGTCATGGAGTTTCTTCCATCCCTCGATGCTCCAGTTGAGAATCCCAGGGAGTTCTTTCAATAACTTATTTGTCAACTGGGTGTCTTCTTGACCAAAGAATGAGTTCTTCATAACCAGAAGTACAAAACGACTTGGAAGGGCGGTACTTACATCATCCCACTTTGGAAGTTCGTTGGACATGTACATAATCTTTGTCCGTAACCGAACTTCAAGGTTCATTAGATACTTTCGTGAGATAGACAATTGGTCCTCGCCTGTGATCTTCAACAGTCGTTCCACAAGTCCGGACTGCTCTGATTTGTGGTTCAATCGAGCATCGCTCAACAGGACCAGCGTTTTATTCACCAGTGGGGCCAAGCCGAATGTGGTTGAGAAACTATTCAAAGCCGGGCTGGTCACATTGTCCCGTCCAATGAGCTCTGAGAGAACCCGTCCAATCACTCCCTTCCCGCTCCGCTTTGGGCCGATGACCATCAGAGCTTTCTCCAAGGACGTGTCGGGAGTCAAACAATACCCAAACCATTCCTGCATTGTGGAAATGCTCTCAGGGTCATCATCCCATGCGTCATTGAGGAACTTCTTCCACAGTATCGGTTCTGGGGCATCCGGCTGATAGAGATAATCCAACATGCCAGTGGCAAAAAAATCTGGCGTAGGGGGAATAACTGACATGTCTGTCAGATTGACCATGCCACTTTGGCAGTTGAGCAGCAAAGAGGTGTCAATCTGGCAGTCATTGAGCCAGAATGGAGGGGCCAACCGGTTCGGTGAATGAATTAACAGGCTACACTTGAAAGCGTCGAGCAGATTATCGACTGCCGCTCGATTGGGTTTGAAACTCATCTCATTGCCTTTTACCAATTTCTTGGCTCCCTCAAGGAATCGATAGGCTGACTCCCGAAGTGAGTCTGCATTGAAGAGATTATAGCAGTGACCGTCCCAAGAGAACAATTCCCCTTCATAGGATTGAAGCGTCCGTATGCCATCTTGATAGTAATTCTCAGTTAAGAACAAACGAGCCATCTCTCGTGGATCATTCGGATCAAGAATCCGTCGTCCGGAACTTGGAACCTCAGTCAGATCAACCGGCACCACTAATGCTTCCAAGTCCATGTTCTTTTTTCGGGCGTCACTGACATCGAATCCTTTTTCCACATCGTTCGGCCATTGGATTATGGATATTTTGGAAGCTACACTGCTCAGGATTCGAGTGACTTTCGATCCCCCCTTCTGTCCAGGTTCATCAGCGTCGTAGGCAATGACGACTTCTTTGTTGGCGAAGTAGTCTGCCCAAGCATAGAGGAAAGTATTGGCTCCAGGAGCGCCTACAGCTTCTTGTGTAGGATCGTCCTTAAGGTCCCAACTTCGAGCCATTGTATCCCACTCGCCTTCGCATAGCCAGATTCTGGTACTCTCTGGGGTCAGAGCTTGGCAGTTGAACAAGGCGGAACCCAGTCCCTTCATCCCTCTGACTTTGCCCGGTAGCCAACGTCGGATAGTGTTCAAACCCTCAGAGTCTCTATAAGGGATGAGCCATTGATGGCCATCCCAACCAAGTCCAAAATGGACTAATGCTTCGACTGGCAGGCCCCGTAATTCAGCAAGGGATGCCCAGTCTGCATCTTGGGTGTCTGTACAAACGAGATCACAATACTTGTCCAGGAAGTTAAAGATGTCTCCTTCTTCCCCGCAATGGTGACAGATGTAAACCAACTTCTCCCTATTGAAATAGAGGTGGTTGTCCTTGGTACACCAAGGGCAGGTCATTGTTGACTCATCCGATTGGGGAACCTCAGTTAATGAAAAACCAAGACTAGTTAAGCATTCCATTCAATTTTCTCGCTCCATCGTTCTTTGACAATACTGACATCGACAGGAAGGGGGATTGAGAACTTCCCACCATGGTCCTCCATGGCCGCCTTTAATTGTTGGATCAACTGAGGTGTCATGGCACTCGGCTTTGCTTCAAAGACAAGTTCATCATGAATAGTCAGGATCAGATCCACGCTTGGAATGTTCTTGATGATAGAGGCACAACGGAACATACCATCTTTCATTAGGTCGGCTGCATTACCTTGAATGAGATAGTTTATGCCTCGGTACGCGTAGCCTTTGTCCACTGCAACTCGACGGCCCCATGCTGTCTCAATGTACCCGAGTTCTGCGGCTGCCATAGTGATAGCTTGAGCGGCAGCCCTCATGGTAGGAAAGGCAGAGTCATATAACCGTAAGGTATTGCGGGCCACGTCCTTTGTGCTTTTCAAACTCTTTTGTGCAGCAGTTACGCCACCGCCATACAGCTTAAGGTAGGTTATGACCTTGGTTCGGTCCCGAAACCTTTTGCTCCCCAAGGACTTCTCTAAGGCAGTGATTGAATGGTTGAATCGAGCATAGTCCTCTTGTGTGGCCCCGAGCGATTTAACAGCTTCATCCGCAAGGGGGTTGTTGGACCCACCCCAAATGGTCTCACACATGGCGCTATGTAAGTCTTCCCTCCGACCAATGGCATCGAGCATGGCCGGTTCTCGACTGATGTCTGCGAAGATCAATAGTTCCAATTGACTGTAATCAAAGCAGTACCACCAACAACCGGGACGTGGGATGAATGCCTTTTTCATATTAGGCATCCTTCCTGCCAACAGAGACGTGGTGGAATTTGGATCGCTTACCTGTTGGAGATTAGGTAGGGAAGATGAGAAGCGTCCAGTTTTCGCACCCCATTGATTGAAACTGGAATGGAGCACACCGTTTTGCTCTGTGACATGCAGGTATGGTAGAATGAAACTGGTCAAGGCTTTGGAGTTGGCTCGATAGTCTAAGATATGACCAACGCCTGGATGCGCATTCTCTAATTGAGAAAGGGAGTACACATCAGTTGAAGGCTTACGCCCCTTTTTAGTCAGAGAGATTGGAGTCAGTTCCCAATCTGAGAAGAGAACTTTACGGAGTTGAATCGGAGAAGTAATAGAGACCTCACCTCCCGCTTCGGCTGCGAATGCTTGAGAAGCTTTGAACAGGTTTTCCTCGCACTCTTCCCGTAAGTCTAATAGAGCGGGCCTGTCTACTTTCACCCCGATCTCTTCCATGTGGTACGTGTAAGGGGCGAGAAGGGCTTCCCTTTCAAAGACCCCTCTTGAGGGTGAATCCGCTAACGTATCTTTGGCAAATAAGTACAATAACATGGTCCGCTCAGCATCCTTGCGGGCATAGATTGAACAGGTTTGGCTCTCTGGATTAACAGCTTTGCAAGTCCAGTAGTCTTGTTCGACTTCCGGACTGATATTCCGTTTCTCTTTCTTGAGGATGCGACGGGCTCTACGCACTTCTTCTTTCAAGTCGGCTTCATCAGTATCCTCAAAGTGCAATAGTTGTTTAGCAACAGATTTCAACCCGAATGCTCGGAGGTGTGGGTACAAGCATTTGTACATCCATTGCACCTCTATGATTGGACCTTGAACTTCTATGCCAATGGTACGTAACATCCTGATGTCGAATTTGGCATTCCAAAACACCTTTGGTATGTCGGTGCTGAATAGCTTATTCAGATAATCCAGATGTACTCCAGGTATTAGAACCTCTGTTTGCCCATTGTCTAGCAGTTGAACTTCCCATTCCCATACTTCTGATACTCCCAGTTCATCACAAATAGAGACAGCGAAAGGACGGTTGCCCGTCCAAGCGTTGAGTCCGGTCGTTTCAGTGTCAATCGCTAGAGCCTGATCCATCGTCTATTCCTTTAAGGTCTTTTTTGGTTCTATCCATTGTAGCCTCATTTGTGCACTATCATCATAGCCGAACAAACTCTCCTTGATTTTTCCCTGTTTTATACACAGAGCAATCAATCGTTGAAATTATTTATCCATATACTCTACATCGTATTTTCTAGCCAAATCACCTATGTAAATCCATCCTTTTTCAGCTTTCTGGACATCCGATAAAATATGTTTTCGTAAAAGTTTAGGTATTATTGGGGCTCCACAAAGTACCGTTTCGGACCTTGTACATCCTCGGGGAATTTCAGATTGATTGGTAATCGCCAGGATGCTCCGTACTTCCGATGGACACCATGAATCAGTTGCTGAGGTTTAGTCTGAGCGTGGAATTGAGAATAGATATACGGAGTAGTGGCTACCCATGCTCCATTCAAGAATACCTCACTTGCCCCTACTTCTGCGGTGCCAGGTCGGTGGAAATGCCCCATACAATAGTAATCGGCATGACGAATGTTTTGTAAGGCGGAGACTGCCCGAGCAATTCCATACCATGGGGTTCCACTCCATGCTCGAATGTCATCCCCATGTTGGATGTGGAAGATGCTGCTCTTGATTCGGATATAAGCATCAAAAGAATCTGGAGTGTGTATCGTAATGTCTGACTCATTAGCCAGATAACCCCTAGCTGATTCAGCTACCAAGAAATCCCAATTACGTCGTGGCCCCTCAAAATCTTTCTTTTGAGTCAGTCGGCCATGATTACCAGATACAAAATAGGCCCGAACTTTTACTCGAAATGCAGAGTGCAAATCTTGCATCATGTATGCATAGATACGGCCAACTCCGATGGAACTTTGAAAAAGATTCTGGTAATGAGAGTAGGACGTGGCTTCATGGATTTGTCCACTCACATGGTCTCCATATGCAAGGATGACAATCTCATCGAATCGATAACCTTTGAGGTTGCCTTTGCAATGACGGATAATCTTTTCGACAAAGCGTTCACCCCGAGCCGCAGCGATGGCGAGGTTGTAAGTCTCCAAGCCACCGACACGACTAGGCATAATGATTTGATCGGCGTGAGCGTCACTGAGATGAATGACCAGTGATTCAACTATCTTTTTCATCTTGCTTGGACGGGATTTGGATTGTAAAGCGATAGGGACCAGGGGGCTGATCGATTCCATCGCCTTGGCAGTCAGGCTTTGCACCAGAATCTCCCGGCGGTTCAATGTCCGGAGTTCCTTGGTCAAGAACTTGTTCTGGTCCTTGAGTTTTTGGATTTGTTGATTCGGACTCAGGGGCATAAATGTATTCTCCAGTTTCTACAGAACGGATTGGGACCCCGACCACTTGTGCAGCCAAGATTTCAGCGAGTGTGCCCTTTGAATTTCCCCATCCTGGGAGCACCCAAACACATTCCGCTCGGATGGCGGTATCAACATCCCTACTGAACAATTCTTTGAATGATTCTGGAGTCGGATGTTCATTGGGATTAAGCCAGAATCGTTTGGTATTGTCTTGAGGAGTGATAATGTTTTTACATCCAAACACCGACTTAATTCTCTCGCTACCTGTAATGAAAGCTTCTGCATTTTCATCCGGGTAGCCTCGCATTGGTCCGGCCAAATAGTGGTATTTCTCCCCTTGCCATTCTTGGGCAAAGTCCAAGTAGTTCCGCATGTCGTCGTAGTTATCTTCATGGTAAACAAGCCTCATACGATTCAGTTTAAGGGCGACCATTAAGAGAGCCACTACGTGAGGGGGTACTGGAACCCCAGCCGCGATTCTCGCGGCGTGGGGTTGCAGTAGTGATGCCCATATCTGGGCAATTCCCTCATGGTTCTCTTTGGGGTCGCCATACACCTGTCGTCGGTCAGTTTTGATGCCTTGGCGATCCAATTGTTAATCTCCTACAGAAAGAAGTTCATCACGGTCAATCAGCTTGGCGTCGTCGACTGATACCAAACCCACAATCTTCACTCGTTGGTAGCCCTTCTTGGTTTCCAAACGAATACGGCACGTAGTCAGAGCTTCCCCCAGTCCATTGAACAGTTCGGCGTAATCGCCGGGGGAGTTAGTTTGGACCTCATCAAAATCAATACCCAAACGATTAAGGTCCTCACGAATGGCAATGATGCCCCATTTGTTACTGAGGAAGTGGACGTACCGGACGACGGTACCATTCTTATCTCCATCAATCACAATACCTTTGAAAACCACTACATCCTTGTCACCGAATTGATCGGCTTCACCGCTGATGATCTGGGCGACATACATTCCATCCTTCAATGGAATGTCGGAACCATCGCCATTCTTTTGAGCTTCGATGGCCTCAGCTTGCAGGGTTGCGAAATCGGAAACAGTGTTTTGGAAGCTACTCATGTTGTTTTTCCTGAGTTGTGGAATGCTTGAATGAAATTGTTCATTGCTTCGGTAGGGCTGTTGCCCATGTCAATACGTCCTAATGGTTTTCCATCGTCATCATAGAAAGCGGGGATTGAGTGGCCCGCTTCGGTGTTTTTGTTCCTTTGTAGTAAGAGGAATCGTCTCCTATCTTCATGAATGAATGCGAACGTACCATCGACCTTGGCCATCACGATGTTTTTACACGCGGCTGGCATAGCGGGTTGGAAAACTTCCATCTCGGTACCAGACCGGTTTTTGAGTGTCGTCTGATGCCCGTGGCCGATGAATACGAGTCCGCAATCTAATTCTTCACGTTTCTTTTGAAGGGACATAACTCCGCGAATGAATTCGTCACGGAGATCATGCCACCCTCTAGAGTAGCCGACTTCACTGGGATGCTTTATCCCCAGCCCTTTGCAACAGTAGGTTTGGCACATACGATACCAATCACCCACGCCGTCAACTACTATTCTATCCGCTTTCTTGATAGAGTCAAGCCCAGACTTAAAATTCTCCCAACTGTCGAGTAGAAGTTCTCTCACAGGTAAGGATAAGCTCGGTCGGTCGAACTGGAGCACGGCGGCATCACAGCCTTCTACCGCCCATGAGGTCTTCCCGATCTTCTTGTCCCCATAGATAAAATAGCTGTATTTCCATAGGTCGTTAATCGGGACACGAGCCTCTTCGGGGAACTGCATTTTCCCGCTGGGGTAGGGGTTCTTAGGTTTGGGGGATGAATCATCTTGTGATTTGACTACCATTAGGAGGTCTTTCCTTTGTAGGGTTCACGGACCTTGTAACCAGTCCAATCATTTCGGTAGATGCCGTCAAAGAACTTACTACGCCCATAGGTGGGGACATGAGCCATGGGATTAACATAAGTTGGGATCATACCATGAGACCACATACGCACCTCAGTCAAGATTGGATAGAGCACTTGTGATAGCCATTTCTTGAGGTTGGCCTGTTTAATGGGCGCTTCCCATCTATTGAAGTAGAAATCCTGACGTTCTGGTTTCTGGAGATCATCTGTGATACGTTTTAGAAACATATCGGTGCCTTCGGTTTTCTTTTGCCGAAGGGCGGGCTTGCGAGTGATGTCATAGAGCGTCCCGTAGACCTCTTCTCCAGTTTGTAGTTCCCATGCGTAGGCGTAGAAGTAGGATTGGAAGTCTCCATACGTCAATCGATCTTGGACAGTCGCCTCTACTATTTGACCGGAGAACTTGTTCTCTTTGAGCCAGAGTCGTCCTTTGCTGTCACGGAAGCAGGCGTCAATCTTTCCTTTTAAACGCATGGGAGCCAGATATTCTCCAGGATCATCGATCGTTGGACTCATTACATCGAATTCCAATTCTACGCCTTGTGCGGAGAATGGAGCCACCGTCATGTGGTTGTCAGTGCAACGTCCAGTTTGATCCCCTTTCCAATATCTCATGTACTGAAACAAGAGAGTGTCTACCGTACCAAGCAATAGTTGTTGCTCAGGTGTGGAGGGTTCAGTCTCAAATCGGTTAGTGACTTCTCGGATTGCCTCATATGTATGTTTGGCTGGGGCGGGATGGCACTCTTCCAAAACGGTATGAGCCACTCGTCCGAACTGTAATGCGGTCGCTGTCTCAATGGGCGTGAGACGGTCAATGTATGAAAGATGCGTCTCCATCCTACAACGAAGGTAAGATTGAAGAAACGAAACAGATACACCATCAACTTCTACATTCCATCTTTTCATGCTCAAAAGTGTCCTTTCCACCAGAGTCCGATTCCTACGGCGTCCCAAATGTCTCTGACAAAAGGTTGGCCATGTAGGTCAGTAGGGTTGTCGCCATAAAGCTTCTTGATACGATTATTCACTTGATCTTTGGTCAGGGTTCCTTTCCATTCTTGAGTAGTTACTACATCTACGTGCTGGGAATCGACAGCTTCACAGGCACAGTAGTACAAGGCTCCTGTAATGAAAGCCAGTTGGATGATGTTCCCTCTGGAGGAAGCGGCTGAACCACGTAAGGTGCCCCATTGGGCTGGGAATTCAATCATCACTTTCTGAGGATTGTAGGCCATAAGGAAATCATTATTGAACTTGTCAACCATGTATTCCACTTTAGGGAGCCAACCATCGACCGCACTAGACCGCATCAACCATACATGGAGAGGTTGGCAACAGGATTTCCATGTTTGGGAATCCCAAACGGCAATGCCCATTCCATGAGCACCAGGATCAACACTTATATAGTGGCTCATAGAATGGTTCCCTGGGACTGTAAGGTAGCGTATCGTTTTTGTAATTCGATTCGTTTTTCTGATGTATCTTCACCAGTTATGGACCCGTGGTGTAGATTGGTTAAGAAGAAGTACATATCTTGTAGCAAGATACTTTTGCCATTCTCCGGGTTTTGTGGACAAGTCACATTATGGTTCAATGAATGGTTTACTGCACATACGGTGCAGACCTTAGTAGATCGTTGACAATCTGGACAAATGATTTTGGTTTCAGGAGGCATTGTTAGTCTCTTTTCGATAACTCATTAGTTTGATACTCCAAAAGTTGCTTTGGTCAACTCACTCAGGAATGATTCTGAAGTGACATTCTTTTGTCGTGAGACTTTAACTATCTGTTCCTCAATAGTATCCTTTCCAACTAGGTCAATGAATAGTAGTGGGTCCTTCTTTAGAGGATGGACCATACGTTCTTCGCTCTGTGCGCGTATTTCGCCATCCCAATAGTGCCCATAGTAGATAGCGGTTCGAGCATGAGATAGGTCCAAACCGAATTGGGCACAACGAGCTTGTAGGATCAGGACCGATACTTGTCCAGTTTTCAATTGGTTGATGGCAGCCCATCGTTCAGATAGGGAACAGGCTCCGTCAATATACGTATAAGGTACCTTCAAATGCTCTTTGATTTGGGCAATTTCTGCGGAGTACCTGCACCAGACTAAGAGTGGTTCCTTGGCTAGTTCTCCAGTAACGAGTTCATTCAATTCATTGATCTTTGCATTGTGAGTATGGCCCTCATAGATACCGGTGGCCAATTGTTGCATCCATAGAAGGCCCACAAGAACAGACTTGGTCATACGGTTCTCGGTCATTAAGTCAGTCTTGACCATCTGATGCTGCTTCATTACAGAGGGGGGAACTGGGATATACCTTGTCTGGTAGACCTTCTCCCCTCCTAGTCCGACCTCTTTCCTAGTGACAGCAAAGCTTAGGGCTTGTACCGCTTTTTCTACGTCCTTTATGTACCTTGCTTTGATCGCCCAGTTGAACCCGAAGTTAATCATGTACCGATGCCGCCATTCCCAGTAGGATTTACAACCCATGAATTCACCATAGGTGAAAATCATTTGTGTCACGATGTCGGTGTCATTTTCTGGTGTGGGAATGCCGCTCAGGATAATCTTGTGTGGAGTATCCTTAAAAACTTGGCACATGACTTTAGTGATCTGTGATTTAGGACAGCGGATTCGTGTCGATTCGTCTACAATCACCCAGTCCCAATGGAAGGTAGCGATCGCACTTGGTACAGCCTTAGGTTTTCCACTAGGGGTACGTTGGTTACGAGTAATGAGGCCCTCATAGTTGGTGATAATCCAACAATCCTGTGGGGAGTTCATGAGATCATTGAGTCGTTTCTTCAGGGAACCAGTGAGTATATGGTATTGTTCATTCTCTTGGTTCAGTTCGTCGCCCCAAGTTCGACAGACGGATAATGGACAAACCACTAGACGATGGGTTCCGTTTTTTGCTAAACGTATGGCTGTGAGTGTTTTACCAAGTCGCATTCCGAGAAAAAGGGCGGCATGGTTTCGATTCTTGGCCCAGTCGAAAGCTGACTGCTGATGAGGCATCAGGGAACGCATTCACAAAACTCCAATTAAATAGCAAATCTATAGTAAACACCCCAGGAAGGACTTGAACCTCCAACTTAGCGGTTAACAGCCGCTCGCTCTACCAATTGAGCTACCGGGGTTATAATCAAAACGGAAGAGCGGGATGTGAGTCCGCATTTTCGGTACGCTAACCGGCGTCCTACTTTGGACGACCTTCCGAATACGCCGAGAAGGACTCGAACCTTCGCCGATGGATTAAAAGTCCACTGCTCTACCAGTTGAGCTATCAGCGTAAAAACAAGGTGGCAGGCTTTCACTGCTCAGTCTCAGTTCACACTAATCCGGTGTCCGGTAGGCTCTGAAACTAGACCTTGCATGTCAACATTCTGGCGGCAAGGTTATACCGAGTTTGCCAGTGTCGTGTTGTTCGATCAATGGACCGGGAAGGGGTTGCACCTCCACTACCGGATAATAATTCCGGGGCTCTGCATTCTTAAGCTACCGGTCCAGAACCGTGTCCCAGCTTTACCTGAGTATGAAGCCTCACTCTCAACGAAACCACACGGCAGAAGTCGCGGGAAGGTTTTGCACCTCCACTGCCAGATTTCGGACTGGAATACTACTCATTACACTACTGCGACAAACGAAAAACGGTGGAACGGTCTTGCACCGTTCTTGGTCCCAGGGATGCTGGTACGTGGGACTACTTACCCGGTCGCATCTGGCGGAAGTTTGTCACTTCCTGCACACCGTTAGCAATCATACAGTTACTGGTACCGTCGCTGTATGATTACTCCTCACACAGTCGTTGAAACCGAACGACTGTTTTCCGCAAATCCGGCCAGTGGCATTTCGCTCACTGACCGGAGAGAGACAGAACGACGACGCCACACATCCATCAGTATAGCAAGGTGGGTCTGAGAGTCAAGGGCTTACCAGATATTTTCTGAGATTTCTTCTGCCAGTCGAGGCAGGGCTCGCCATATCTGGACTGTAACAGTCAAGGGCACAACTTCGGTGATTGGAATGGGGAATTGAATCGGTGTGTCATGAGGTACGACCACTTGATAGAACAAGCTGCCCATTTGGAACACGATAATGGTGCTGATTTTGCCTTCATCCATTATTAGTTTGGTTTCATGGACATGAGCAGATTTCACTACAGTCCGGTATCCAGTCAAGGATAGGTGAGTGAGGAGTTGATCGGGCAAATCAGGGACCACATGATTGTAAAAAGAGAATTCGCTCATAATCAGTTTTCCTTTGTTTTGTGACCAGTACCGTTACAAGCCCGACACAGGGAGAAACGGATTTTACCGGTGATGAATGATTTGGACTTGATCCGCCCAGTACCCCGACAGAGGGGGCAACGGGTTTTGTTAGCGGGGTTCCATTCGTAAGTGAAGTCAGTCATGTAAGAACCTCTTTCTTAACCTTCTTCTCTTCCCAATCCCGCAATAACGACATGCTTATTGGACAGGAGTGATTGTTCCAACTAACGGATCCAACCAATGTTTCGTTTCACGGCTTTGGTACTTTTGAAGTGGTCCATGTCTTCTTTTTCAAAGGGTTTAGCGTGTCATCCTATTATCCTATCCAGAGCATAGTCTCCTCAAATGATAAATCAAGGATTGGAGACAAATCTTTTTCAACATAATCCGGTCCTGATGCGGGGGTGCTCCAGATTGTAACTTGATAATTCCTAGCACGAATCCAACGGGCTAAATCGGAAAATGGTTGACCGAGGAAAATTCGCACCCAACCAGTTGCCCCAACAATTCGCCCATTGATTGTGGTAACACCAATCTGATAGTCGAATGATTCGATCCTGTGGTACCGCCTACCTTTCCTTTTCGAGTTAAGGCCCATATCTAAGTGTCCCTTTTCAGAGTGTTTACTGTGCCGTCCTGTGATTCCATCACAGGATAGGTAGGGTAAAGTGAAAAGTCAATGATGAAATCTTGCTGTTGTGTTAAAAATCGCAC
>SDBT01001466.1_pt1 | contig 41644 bp, 34 predicted proteins | sample 2277101 | NCBI WGS metagenome assembly SDBT01 (sample SAMN10404973, study PRJNA504765) | marine sediment metagenome | isolation source: marine sediment core GS10_PC15, 103 cmbsf | place: Arctic Ocean: Southern Knipovich Ridge | collected 2010 | reverse complement strand
ATTAATTACCATCATCATTTTAGCCGCCACTTTAATTCTAGCTGGGATTGCCGGATTTACTGCTTTTAACCTTTGGCAATTAGGCAAAAAACCAGAGATTTATCAAGAACAGCCTTATCCAGAGCCTAGTTCAGTAGGACCCATCCCTAGCGCTGAAGAGGCTATTTGTGAATTGAGTTTTACTGTAGGGGTGGGCTCCAGTCCTAGTCCTAGTCCATCCTTACCACCTAGTCCATCACCTTCACCAAGTCAGCCACCGTCACCCAGCCCGAGTCCCAGTCTGCCACCATCGCCCTCACCAAGCCCGTCATCGTTACCCATCCCGAGTCCATCGCCAGTGGTATATATTATTCCTTCACCTACACCACAAATAGTTTATGCGACGCCTAGTCCGACGCCACCGCCGAAATTTATTACAGTGGTACCGTCACCAATTCCTAGCCCGATTACTTCTCCAGAGATTGTGGAAGTACCAGTAGAGCAACTGCCGAGCGCCGGGACTTCTTTGCCCACCATTATTCTAGCCTTGGGCGGTATTTTACTAGTAGTCTTAGGATTTGTGCTTTAGAGTTTATCTCCACGAAGCTAACCAGAACCAGTATTTTAGCCAATCTTGCGGCAAGCCCAGACCGATGTTAATGGGGTAAAAAAACAAAAAGAGAATTAGGGCAATTAGTAAATAGCAATTAGTAATTAAGGGTTTTTTAATTTTATCCAGTCTCCAGGCAATTAAAATAAACAAAAATGGCAGACTGGGTAAGTAGTGGTGTAAAAACATAATCCGGGGAGAAAAGATCCAAGGTATCCAGAAAATAAAATAAGCAAAAAGAGTTAAAATTAGACTAAAGTTTCCTTTTTGTCTAAGGTTTTTTACAGCTTGAAAAATAGCTGAAGGTAAAATTAAAACTCCAGTCCACCAAAGCCAAGGATTGCCTAAATTATAAATATTAGCGATTTTGTTTTTTTGATAATCCACCCAAAACCAAACAGGCCGGAGCATTAAAGGCCAGGTATAAGCAGCTGATTGATATTGGTGAGTATCTTTAAGATTGATATGATACCACCACATTTGCCTTTGTAGCTCTGTAAACTGCGCCCAAGTATGGCCAGAGGTAAAAAAAGGAATATAGACACTTAGATAAATAACTGCTGGAATTACCAAGAAGGCAATAAGCCATTTTAAAATATTGCTAGATAGCAATATAACAACTTGTTTTTTGTGTTCTTTAGTTAATTTTGCTGTTTGATAAAGCTGATAAAGTAAAATAATACCAATTATTGGTCCGAGGTAAATACCGGTCCACTTAGTAGCTATTGCCAGCCCCAGGCCAATAGCCGCATAAAAATGTTTACCTTTTAAAGCGAGCAAAATCGTTAGTAAGGAGAAAAAAAGAAAATAAATATCAGCCATGCCTATCCGGCTCATGGTTAAAAAAAGGCCATCTACGCTAGTAAAAAAAGCAGCCATAAGAGCAATATTTTTGTTTTTAAAAATAGTTTTAGCTAAAAGATAAGTTAAGAAAACTACGCCAGTGCCAAAAAAGACCGCGGGGAAACGAAAGGCGAACTGGGCCTGATGATGATTTTGTCCCCAAAGTAAAATACTGCTAGTCATGACTAGTTTAGCCAAAGGCGGATGAGTCCATTCAAAAGCAAAACCTTCTGGTGGCGTATTCCACCACTCCCAAGCTTTGATATTAGCTTTAGCCATTTCTTGGGCCGTAAAGCCATGATAAACTTCATCAAAAACATAAGTTGGCGGGTGATCTATCCTAAAAAGGCGAGTGGCGAAAGCAAAGATTAAGATTAAAAATAAAAGCCTTTTTTCTAAAAATGCTATTTTTTTATTTTGGGCCATAGTTTTTTGGAAAATAAAAAGATTAAAAACAGAAAATTGATCAATTGGCACCCGGCTAATATTTTAATCAAAGTAACTGGAAAAATCAGGTGGAAATTTTGAGTGAGGTAAACAAAAGCATAATAAAGGTTTAAAACATAAATTAAAGAACTAAAAAAATAAACCAGCCAAAGTAAAGGGAAAGCTAGACTGGCTAGATTTAAAAAAGCAAAAGCTGGCAAAAGATGCCTTTCATGCATCCGGGTTAAAAACATAAAACTGCTGAAAAAAACTAAACCCATAGAGAAAAAAAAGAAAAGGTTTTTTTGTTTTTTAGGATTTTTAGATTGTTTTAATAATTGGTAAAAAGAAAAAAGAATGACGGCATTGAGTATCATAAAAACAATCATTCCCCAGGATTTAAAACTAAGATTTAAAAAACTTGTTTTATCCGATGACCATAAGGGCAAAATCAAACCCCAAAAATTAAAAGCATTAAGACTAGTATAAGGATATTGATTAAAAGTGATTTGCAGTCTTTGGAAAATAAATAGGAAAAACCCACCACCACTATAAAAAGGAATAAAAGTAATAAGACTAGTTAATAAAATAGTTAAAAAATATAAACAAGTAGTTTTAAAACTCTTTTTTTGCCAAAGGTAAATGAAGATTAAAGGTAAAATAAAAAAAGCCAAAGGTTTGGTTACCAAACTTAATCCCAAAATTAAAGCAGACCAGATGAAGTTGTTTTTTATCAACAAGTATGATGCTAAAAAGACTACAAAAGTAAAAAAACTATCTGTTTGGCCCCATAAAGTAGAATTAGCTAAAATAGCCGGATTAAAAATATATAAAGAAGCTGCCAGCAAGCCAGCCTTTTTATTTTTAAATTTTTGACCCAATTGGTAAAGCAAATAGCCAGTGCCTAAATCAGCTAATAGCGAGGGAAGTTTGTAAAGCAGCTGGGGAGCAATACTAAGACCCAAATATTGTAAAAAGTTTTTTAACTGGCCCAAAATCCAAAGTAGGTAAAGATAGCCAGGTAAATAATCACTCCATTGAGAATAAAAGTTTTTAAAACCTCCGGCTGTCAGTTGATCGCTCCAGCTGATCCAACAGTTCATATCCCCCCAATATGTTCCTGTTTTATGTACCAACAGCCTTAATATAAATCCGGAAATCAGCAATAGGTATATCATTTTTTAACCTTCATGAGCTTTAGTATTTTTAATCCTAATAAAAAAACTTAAATAATAATATATAAAGACAATTATAGTAATTAGACTAATCATTTTGCCAAGCAAAATAGTTTGAGTTGTTGGTGAAGCTAAATATTCTCCCCAAACTAAAAATAGGTTTAAAAAATGACTTAAAGACAACAAGCAATATAAAAAAATCAACATTGGCGTATCAAGAATTGGAATAAAAAAAACTAATGATGGATATAAATGCCTTTCATGAATCCTAGTTAAAAATAAAAAACTTATCAAGCTAAATAATCCAAAAGCAAAAAATATTTTTTCAAAAGATGTTTTTAAAAATGACAAATATAAAACCGGTAATGATAATAATAGGGAAATAATAAAACCCCAGTTCCTATAACTTATATTTAAAAAAGCATTAAAATCATTAATTTTATTTAAACCTAAAATAAACCAAAAATTAAAACTATTAACACTTGCCCAATACTGTTGGCCTGCTAGGTTTTTCAAATAAAAATTAATTGGAAAAACGAAAAAGTTTTTACGGGTAAAAAATGAAAAAAAGAAAATAAAAATTAAATAAGAAAAACAGCCATAAAAAGGAATTTTTTTAAAAGGAATTTTTTTAACGATTAAAACAAGAAAAATAGGCAGAAAAACCAAGGCTGACTGTTTTATTAATAAGGCTAAGCTAAAAAAAACAAAGCCTAAAATTTTTGGTTTATGATAAATATAATATAAAGATAGCAAACAAAACATAACCACAAGGTTTTCTAATTGTCCCCATAAAACACTATTGTAAAACAAGGCAATATTTAATAAAAAAACCAGACTAAAAATCAACCCCTTTTTCAATCGATAAAGCTTTTTGCCAATTTTTAAAAGATAAATTGCAATAACTATATCTGCAATTAGCAAAGGTATTTTATAGAAAACCGCCTGGATATTAAGATTAAAAGATTTTAATTTAAAAAAGCTAAAAAACTTTTCTGAAAAATAGAAAAAAAAGTTTGCCAAAGGCGGATAATTAGCCTGAGCCCATGGAGAAAAAACTCTTTGGTAAAAGTCTTTGAAGCCATCAGCTGTCATAGATCTTGCCCAAACAACATGATTTAAAATATCACGATTAAACTTTAAAGAACTTATGGCCAATCTAAACAAAAAAGCAATAATAAAGAAAATAATTAAAAATTTTTTATGATTTTTTTTCACTTTTTCTTATCTTTATATTTATTAAAAGTTCCACAAAAAGCCAAAAAAACATTAAAACGTTAATAGAGGCTATTAAGATAATCAACGGCCGGCTGTATATATAAACTTTATCCTGATAAAGGTATTCAAGACCAAAATTTAGATTTAAAACATATGTAAAACTTAATATAAAATATGCGATCATTAATCTTTTTTTTAAAATGGCAGAGATTAATAAAAATGGAAAAATATAATACATATGTCTTTCATGAATCCTGGTTAAAAATAAAAAACTTGATAAAAATAAAACTGATAAACTTAAACTTATCTGATAAAGTAAATTTTCTTTTCTTTTGTAAAGCAAAGCAAGAAGACTACTTATTATAACTGCTAAGTTTATAATATTTCCCCAGTTAAACAATGAAAGACCTAAAAAACTCCTTAAATCAGATGTCCAGAATTTTTCATCAACTAAAGCCCAAAAATTAAAAGCATTTACAGAAGCATATTGATACCTACTAGATATAATTTTATATCTATCAAATGCCAATAAAAACGGGTTTTTTAGTAAATTAAAAAAACCGTTTTTTACATCTGTGAATGGATAAAAAACAAGCCAAAAAACTAATCCTAGGGTAATAAAAAAAATGAACATTTTTTTAATAAACCAAATAAATTGCCTTTTTTTGTTTTTTGAAATCTTAAAAGAAAATATTATGAAAACTGGTAGGATTAGAAGATAAATTGTCTTTGTTGTTAAAGCGAGGGCACTAAAAATTGCCGGAAAAAGAAAATTTTCTTTTTTTAGAAAATATAAAGCTAGTATTACAAACAGCGTACCAATAATATCAACTTGGCCCCACATGCTTGAATTGGCAAATACCGCCGGATTAAACAAAAACAATACTAAGCCTAAAAAAGCCAGTTTTTTATGACTCTTCTTTACTAAAATAAATATTAAAAAGCCTACAATAATATCTGCTAAGCTGGCTGGCAGCTTATAAAAATAGTAAATGGGAATGTTGTGTAAAGATGAGGTTAAATTAAACAGCTTATAAACTAAACCCAATATTAAAGGATAAAAAGGTAAGTAATCTGAATTAAAATGATCATAAAAATTTTGCGGTCCAAATTGAGCCATATATTTTCCCCAATCTTGCCAAAAGTACATATCAGACCAATGGGTTTTTTCAGAAAAAAGTTTTATTCTTAAAATAAAGGCAGCAATCATCAATATTATTATTAATACAGGTTTAATGAACTTGATAATAAAATGTTTATTATTTAATATTTTCATTTTATAGTTTTAAGAATTTTATATTAATACCAAAAACTCATGTAGATTCCCCACAAGTTTACAAAAAAACTTAAGATAATTAAACTTTTTTGCCAAAGATATAAATTTTTCTTTATCGCCTGTGCAAAAATAACAAACAAAAATGGAAAGACATCCAGGGCATAACGATAACCAAACTGGGTTGCTCCAATTCCTCCATGAACAAAAGCCGGCAAAAGCATTAAAATAATTGTTATAAAACTTGTAAAAACCACTTTGTTTTTAAAAGGAGCAGAAAAAATAATAAATAAAGCCGGCATCACAAACCATAAAGACATCGACCAGTAGTTTGGAGCAACATATGGAAATCTATGTATTTTTTTTGGCCAAGACCAAAAAATCGCTAGAACATGACGAGGTAAATATTTTAATGAATAAGAGCCAAACCTGTATTCATTATTAATATTATAAGCTCTTTTTTCTAACAACCCGTATCCCTTCGGCCAAATACTTTTATATATTGCCAGGTTATATGCAAATGAAATTAAAAATATAATACCCAGGCCAAAAACAAATTTCAATAGTGGATTAAAATTGATTTTATTTTGTTTAAACCAATGCTTGCTACTTATTATTAGAAAAAATGGCAGGCTTAAAATTACTGGATAACGGCATAAATAAGCCATACCTAGAAATAAGCCAATAAAGAACATATCTTTATTTTTTAAAAGCAAAAGCAGAGAAAGCCATAAAAAAAATAAAGCAGATATTGCTGCATAATACCAGGCAGAACCGATAATAGAATGATACCATTGCATAGAGCCCAAACCATATAGAAAAGTCAACCATAAACTTTTTTTAGTATCGAGCTTCATGTTTTTAAAAACATGAAAAGCTAAAACTGAATTTATGCTAGCTATAAATATGGAAAAAAGGCTCTGGTTAAAATTTAATCCAAATATAAAAACAGCAGGCATTAATAAAACACCAGGCATGGGTGGATAAATAACATAAAACTTACCTTTTTGATTATTGCCGTATTTTGTAAATAAGCCTGTTTCAACTTCTTTTTTAGAAACCATTTCATGTAAGAAAGGTGTCATTTGTTCAACATAAAGTCTTTTTTTTAAGAAAGCATCGGCTAAAGGAATAAAAAAATGGTGTTTTGTCTTGTAGTTTTTTCCAGAAACAAAATATATAAAAAAAGTAATTAAGAAAACTACAATAGACAAAAGAAGCTTAGTAGCCTTTGTAGATTTTTTCTGCCACATATTTTTGCACCTCGCTCCAATCATCCACCCGAGGAATTAAGACCCATTGTTTTGAATCATGGACAGCCGGATTATATAAAAAACCCACGCTATCTTCATCGCCGTAGTCTAAATTAATAGTTCTAATTTCTTGTTTATTTTTGATAAAACGGAGAAAAAGGCTGATAAAAGCGGTGATTTGATTTTCGTTTAATTGGTTATCAAATTTAACATGATCGCCAAAAGCTTGTTTGAGTTCAAAAATCTTTTGGGGATCAAGCAGGGTTTGATAGGAAAAAAGTTTTTTGGCCAAAGCTAAAATCACTTTTTGCTGGCGCTGGGAGCGGCTAAAATCAGTGCCTTCCTCGCCGGCGGCATTTCTGGAGCGGACGAATTTTAGAGCTGTTTGGCCATTCATTGGTTGTGTGCCCGCGTCAAAATGTAAATGTTCATACCTGCATTGGTATTCTAAATCACCATTACAAAGGTCGTTTTCTTTACCTGGGATAGGGTATTTAAAGTCATCAAAAGTCCGATCGACCTTGATTTCTACGCCGTCCAGAAGATCAATGAGTTTAACAAAGCCTTCAAAATCAATTAAAACCGCGTAATGAATAGGTTGATCAAGCATTTGATAGACCGCATCTTTGACGAGCACAAAGCCGCCGCCTGCCTCTTTTTCTTCGCCGTAGTGATATAAGGCATTGACTTTAGCTTTTAAAGAATCAATCCAAATGTCTCGGGGCAAAGAGAGCATGACAATATCAGCATTGTCTTTATCAATAGAGGCAAAAATAATCGTGTCAGTTAGGTCAAGACCTTCATGTTCCTGACCGCCAATCCCCAGGATGACTACATTAACGTGGTTATTATATGACTTCAAACTGGAAGTATCGGCCGTGAGCAAAGAATAAGCGATCCTTGGTCCCGCAAAAAAGTTTTTAATTAACCTTCCAAAAATAGAAGCAGCCAGATAAATTAAAAAAAGCAAAACCACGCCCAGGAAAAAATATAAAAGAGGTTTAGTTATTTTTTTATATTTAAAAACTTTTCTTTTCAATTTAACCCAAAGAACAGATGATTTTTTTTCTTGCATACGTTAAGATTTTAACATGACTCAAGACCTACTTAAAGATTTAAACCCGCAACAGCTAAAAGCGGTGACTTATAAAAATATTCCTTTATTGATATTAGCCGGCGCCGGTTCAGGTAAAACTAAGGCTTTAACTTTCCGGGCGGCTTGGTTAATGGCTCAGCATCAAGTGGAGCCAGCCAATATTTTACTGGTGACTTTTACTAACAAAGCGGCTCTGTCAATGAAACAAAGAGTGCAAAAAATTGCCGGTCAAGCTTTGCCTTTTGTTAGTACTTTTCATTCTTGCTGCGCCCGGATTTTAAGAAAAGAAGGTAAATATTTGGGCATCCCGGCTAATTATTCGATCTATGATACGGCAGACCAGATTCATTTGGTGAAACAAGTGATGGGGGAAAAGGGTATTAGTTCTTCCAGTTTTAAGCCTGGAGCCATGCTGGCGGCGATTTCCCAGGCAAAAAACGAGCTTTTTTCTCCCAGTGAATATTTTGAATACGCTAAAACCCATTTTTACAAAACCGCGGCCAAAATTTATTTTGATTATCAAAAAAAATTAAAAAAGTATCAGGCTTTGGATTTTGATGATTTGCTTTTTGAGACAGTTAAACTTTTTTGGAACCATCAGGATATTTTGCAAAAATACCAAGAGCAATTTTTGTATATTTTAGTAGACGAATATCAAGATACCAATAAAGCTCAGTACGAGCTGACTAAACTTTTGGCCAAAAAATATAGCCATTTAACTGTAGTTGGAGATATGAGTCAGTCAATTTATGGCTGGCGGGGAGCTAATTTTAGAAACGTTTTAAATTTAAAAACAGATTTTCCCAATTTAGCGACCATTAATTTGGAACAAAATTATCGTTCTTCTCAAAATATTTTGGACGCGGCCCATGGCTTAATTTCTCGCAATACCACTCATCCGGTTTTAAAACTTTGGACTGAAAAAAGCAAAGGAGAAAAAATTAGACTTTATCAAGCCATTTCGGAAAAAGATGAGGCTCAGTTTGTGGCTAACCAGGTGCAACAATTAATTGCCAGCAGTTATGATTATGCTGATTTTGCGGTTTTGTACCGGACTAATGCCCAATCCCGGGTTTTAGAAGAAGTTTTTCTACATCAAAGTATTCCTTATGCCCTAGTCGGTGGAGTTCGTTTTTATGAAAGAAAAGAGATCAAAGACTGCTTGGCCTATTTACGTTTGGTGGCTAATCCTAAAGACCTAATCAGTTTTGCCCGGATCCAAAAAATAGGCAAAAGAAGAACTAACAAATTTTTTACCTGGTTGGAAAAAAACAAAAATAAAGTAGAGAAATTAAACAGCTTAGAATTGTTGGAGCAAATTTTAAAGGTAACAGATTATCTGAGTTTTTTTGATCCTAAAGATGAAAAAGATCTGGCCCGGTTGGAAAATGTAAAAGAACTGAGTTCTGTCGCCAGTGAATTTCCTCAACTGAATGAGTTTTTGGAAAATGTGGTTTTGGTAGAGCAAGAATATTTACCCAAAGACGAGCTTAAACTCAAGTTGGGCAAGAAAAAAAATGGAGCGACATTAATGACAATGCATGCGGCTAAAGGTTTGGAATTTAAAGTAGTTTTTGTGGTGGGGATGGAGGAAGGTCTTTTTCCTCATTCCCGCAGTCTTTTGGAAAAAGAGGAGTTGGAAGAAGAAAGAAGATTGGCTTATGTGGCCATGACCCGGGCGAAGGATCTTTTGTATTTGATTTTTTCCCAGCGGCGGTTGTATTTTGGTACCCGTTCCTGTAATCAAATATCTCGTTTTGTTGCTGAGATCCCCCAACATTTGTTAGAATTAGTTGAAAGCCTATGATTATCAGAGAACTTAATCCAGACGAAAAAGAAAAATTTAATCAAATTGTTTCCCACCCGCTCCAATCTTGGCAATGGGGTGAATTTAAGGAAAAAAACGGCGCCCAAGTAGTCAGACCGGGCCAGTTTACCGGCAGTCAGTTGAAAAACGGCTTGCAGTTGATGATCCATTCTTTACCCAAAACCGATTGGAAAGTTGGCTATTTGCCCAAATGTAATTTATTTGATCAACAACTGCTGCAGACCTTAAAAGTCTTAGCTCAAAAACAAAAACTAATTTTTATCAAAATTGAACCTAATAGCACTACTGGTAAGGACTTTTTTTTGCAAAACCAATGTCTTTATGGCCGGCCGCTTTTTACCAAATACACTTTCCAACTCGATCTAAACCAAAAAGAAGACGAGCTTTTGCGAAAAATGAAGCAAAAGACCCGCTACAATATCAAGCTGGCGCAAAAAAAAGGCGTTAAAATTAGTCAAGACAATTCTTTAGAGGCCTTTAATCAATATCTTAAATTGACTTTTGAAACTACCAAAAGACAAAAATTTTACGCTCATGACCAAAACTATCATCAGTTAATGTGGAAAATAATGGCGCCAGCCGGCTTAGCCCATCTTTTAAAAGCGGAATATCAAGGAAAAATTTTGGTCACTTGGGTGGTGTTTGTTTTTAATCAAGTTTTATATTATCCTTACGGCGCTTCTTCAAGAGAACATAAAGAGGTTCAGGCTTCTTCTTTGATGATGTGGGAAGCAATTCGCTTTGGCCAAAAAATTAAATGCCACACTTTTGATATGTGGGGTAGTTTAGGTCCTGACCCCAATCCTCGTGATCCTTGGATTGGCTTTCATCGTTTCAAACAAGGATTTGACCCTAAATTGGTAGAGTTTGTGGGTACTTTTGACCTGATCATTAACCCCAAGATGTACCGACTTTACCAAGTTTTGGATAAGTGGCGCTGGAGATATCTAAAAATTAAGACTTTTTTTAGTTAAATTTACCCAGCACCATATTGGTGCTGGGCTTACTGCCAAGCCGGGCACAAAAGTTTAAAATCGCAAAAATCGCAAAGCAGGCTGGGTTGAGGCAGAAAATCAGATTTTTCCATTTTTTTAGCTTGATCAATAATTTCTTTTTGCGTTTGTTTTAAGTCTTCTTGGCTGCGCCGAGTGGAAATTTTTTCTTGGTTTTGCAAAAAATAAAAAGACAAAATAATGTTTTCAGGATCAGTGTTAAAAATGTTGGGATTGCTGGCAGCCATAGCGTAAAAGGTCATCTGTAAGCTCATATCGACTTGTTTTTGTTCCGGGACTTTGCCGGTTTTATAATCAATTACTTCCAAAGTGCCGTTAGGTAATCTATCAACTCGGTCAATTCGGCCACCGATTTTTAAAGTGGGAGTAATTTTTAAAGCGAAAGTTTGTTCTAGAGCAATAGGATTGTCTTTTTTTTGGTAAGTTTTCTGCCAGTAGGTTTTTAACATTTCCTGGGCGCGTTGATACATTTTTTTCTCATGGTTTTTAGAACTATAACCTTCTTTAATCCAAGCATTATCTAAATTTTTTAAGATTTTTTTTAAGTTGAGTGCTTTTTTTTGCTGATGCTGTTGGTAGAGATCTTTTAAAGTATTGTGCAGGCAAATGCCAAAGCTAGCAGCAGCAGATAAAGGCGTGGGGATGCCAATAATATATTTATATTTATATTGCAAAGGACAGCGATTAAAAGTATCCAGTTGAGAATAGGAAAGGTAAGTAACAGGATAGTATCCAGACGAGGCAGATACAGATTCTTGATCTTGACCTTGAGGTTTAAAATCAAAAATTGATAATTGACTGCTTTCTTTTTGCTCGGTGATTTGTTGGCTAAATTGTTTACCTAGGGCTTCTGGGACAAAAGCAGAAATTTTTTTCCTTCTTTTAGCTTCCCCGTAAAATTTAGCCGCGGTTAAATAAAGTTGATCGCGGGCTCGGGTCATGCCTACATAAAAAAGTCGGCGCTCTTCTTGTTCGTGACTGTCGCCTTCAGGCAAAACTTCTTTAACTAAATCCTCAGGTAAAGGAATTTGCTCAGCTCGACGACGGGTAGGAAAGCGTTCGTTGACCAGATTAACCAGAAAAACGATTGGGAACTCCAAACCTTTACTGCTGTGAACAGTGAGAATATTAACTTTGTTTTCTTGGGTCCAATCCAAATCGGCGGCCAGAGGAGATTCGCCCATTTCCATTTTCAAATTAAGCCAATCAACTACAGTTTCGACACTGGCGTCTTCATGGTTGGCCTCATAGTTTTTTAACTTGTCAAAAAATTTAGCCACGTTGCCCACTTCTTGTTCTTGTTTTTGAGTTTTCACTTGAGTCATTTTTTGCAATAATCCGGTGTCTTTGAGGAAATAATAAAGAATTTGGCCAGCAGTTTGTTTGGGGATCATGGCTAAGTGACGATGGATCATCTGAATAATTTTTTTTACTTTTTCCCTGCTTTTATCTGCAATACTCAGATGGTCTGTTTTTTCGGCGGCTTCAAATAAAGAAAAATTTGAGCGTTTGGCCAAATTGCGGATGGCGGTAACATCTCGGCTAGAAATATCAAAAATAGGCATGGATAAAATTCTAAAGAAAGCTACATTATCTTCAAAATTATAAAGTATTTTAAGATAGCTGATTAAGTCTTTGATTTCTTCTTGACGTAAAAGTTTGCCTGGTCCCAAAAACTGGAAAGGAATGCCGGTCCTTAAAAAAGAACGGACAAAGGCATCAGCGTGATTATTGGCTCTGACCAAGATAGCAATGTCTTTGAAGTCATAATTAGTTAGCTTTTGAATTTCCCCAGCCACAAAATCAGCCTCGTTTTCTACTCGATCAGCTAAGACGAACTTAATGGCCTTGCCTTTAATTTTTCTGACCGCAATCAGTTTTTTGTCGATTTTTTCCCTAATTTCCAGCCGGTCAGGGTTATTGTGTTGAATCAGGTCATAAGCCCGATTTAAGATTTCCTGAGTGGAGCGGTAATTTTGGGTCAGAGTAATAACTTTGGCCCGGGGATAAGTTTTCTTAAATTGCAACACATTGGAAATGGCGGCTCCGCGCCACTTGTAAATTGATTGATCATCATCAGCTACCACCGTTAAGTTTGGTTTTTTGCCAACTAAAAGTTTAACCATCTCGTTTTGGCTAATATTAGTATCCTGGTATTCATCCACTAAAATATATTTAAATTTTTTGTGATATTGAGCTAAAATATTTTTTCTTTGGCGAAAAAGCCTTAAAGTATTGGAAATCAAATCAGCGAAATCCATCATTCCTTCTTTGACTTTTAATTCTTCATACTTTTGGTATGCCTTAGCCAGTTCTAAAGTTTTTCTAATTTCATCTTTTTCAATTTGACTCATCGTTTGCAGTTTTTTAGCATAAACTAAATAGTTTTTAGACATCACATCCTCGTCTTTTAATCGACTAAAATGGGTGAGTAAGCCATTTAAAAATTTAAAAGGATTACCAGCGGGTCGGAAATAGTCTAACTCGAAGTTGAAAAGGTTTTTTTTCAGGAAAAGCAATGTTTCTGCTTCGGTCATCAAGGTGTAGTGTGAGTCAAGACCGATGTGTAAGGCTTCATCGCGCAAAATCCGGTCGCAAAAAGAATGAAAAGTAGAAATCCACATTTGGAAAAAACCCAAAGGCATGATTTGATCCACTCTTTCTTCCATTTCCAAAGCGGCTTTTTCCGTAAAGGTGAGAGCTAATATTTCTTGAGGTTTGGCGAGTTTAGAGGTAATTAAATGTTTAATTCTTTCGGTGACGACCGTAGTTTTGCCGGTACCAGCGCCAGCAATGATCAGTAGTGGTCCGTTTCCAAACTCAATCGCCTCAAGCTGTTGTTGGTTTAAAACTTTTTTCTCCTGATCCATGTCGTTATTATAATTTAAGCATCAGTTTTCAGCTCTTTGGGTTTTTCTGCAGCTTCTTCAATGGTTTCTGATAAAATCTGGGTAGAGGAAAGCTTTTGACCTAAAAGAGCAAAGCTTTGTAAAGCATTGGAAAACTGGCTGTAGGCGTTGTTAATGTGTTTGCCTAAAACCTGGAGCACGTCTTCAGTTTTTTCATAATCTTTGTTAATGGCCCTCAGCATTCTAAATACCTGTTTGGAGCGGGCCTCAATTTTTTTGCCCTCAAATGATAAAAGGATTGTTTGTAAATGAGCATATAAAGTGTTGGGCGAAACTGGATAAACCCGGTTCTGGCGGGCAAAATCAGTCAGGTTAGGAATATTGGCGATTTCATAATAAACTGGTTCTGAGGGGATATACATCAGGGCAAAATCCATAGTGCCTTCTTCAGGTAAAATATATTTTTTAGAAATATTCCGGATATGTTTGCGTACATTTGTAACAAAGATTTTTCTGATTTTATTTCTCTCAGTTTTAGTTTCAGCTTTGACCATTTTTTGAAAATTTTCCATAGGAAATTTGGAATCAATCGGTAAAAGCCCAGCATCAGTTTTTAAAGCCGCATCCACTTTTTCACCGGACTTGAAAGAGTATTGCAAATGAAAACTGTTTTTGGGAAACATCTGGCCGATTAAATCTTTTAAAATTTCTTCACCAATATTGCCTCGCATTTTGGGGCTTTTTAAAAACTCCTGCAGGTCTTTCATAGAGCGGCCGATTTCACTCATTTGGCCTACTTCCTTGCTTACCTTAGACATAAAGCGGGCAGCATTATCTAATCTTTCATTAAGGGTTTTAGTGGATTTGTGTAAAGTGTCCGCAATAGTTTTTGATTGGTTTTGCAGGCCATTTTGTAAATTTGCAGTGCCTTTTTGTAAAGTTTCAATGACTTTTAAAAGATTTTCATCCATTTTTCCCATTTTATTTAATTGGGAAAGCTTGTAATTAATAAACCAGACAATTAAGCCCATGCCGGCAATAATTAAAGCCGCAATTAAGTAGATTTCATTTATCATCACAAATATTATACAATGAGATGGAGATGGTTAAAAGACGCCGGAAAAACTTTTTCCCTACCTTAATTTTAATCTTTTTCTTTTGGACCACTTTGGGACTGATGTTTTTTTATGTCGAACCAGACTTGGTGCGGGATTTTTTCATTCCCGGTTTGTACTTACCATTTTTTTTTAATCTTTTTTGGGCCCTATTTTTTACTCTCGCTATTGTTTTTGTTAATTCCAGACGGGGCTTAATTTTAGCCTCAGCTATGATTATTTTTCTGATCCTGCGTTTATGGGGACTGGGAAACATTTTGAATGCCTTTTTATTATTAGCATTGACAGTTGCTTTTGATTACTACTTTACACGCCATCACTGATGTGTTCTAATTTAATTAATCAAACTAGGTTAGTTTGATTAATTAAAGAGAGGAATCAGCCATGCGAACTTCTGCTAAAAAACTTAATCCCCAGATTCAGAAACAAATTGACCGGATTTTTTATCAAACCCTGGCTGATTTAAAAAGAATAGAAGATATGAAGATTTTTTTAAGAGGCTTTCTGACTCAAACAGAACAATCAGTTTTAACCAAGCGCTTAGCCGTGGCAATGTATTTAGAAAAAGGCTGGTCTTATAATCAAATAAAGCAAGCTTTAAAAGTTTCCTCTGCGACTATTGCTCATGTAGATAAAATGATGAATCAGAAAAGCGAGGGTTTTATTTTGGCTTTACGCCGAATTGAAGCGGATGAATGGGCCAGTCAAATTAGTAAAAAAGTACTGGGGTTTTTAAATAAACTTTAACTTTCTTAATTTCTTCTGTTAAAATAAGCCTATTATGGCAAAAAAATTTTATATTACGACTACTCTTCCATACGTGAACGACAGTCCCCACATTGGTTTTGCCTTAGAGATTATTCAAGCAGATACTATTGCTCGATATCATCATCTTTTGGGTGATGAGGTTTTTTTTAATACCGGCACTGATGAGCATGGTTTAAAAATTTATAGCAAAGCTTTGGAAGAAAAAAAAGATCCTCAAGCCTACGTTGATGAATATGCGGCTAAATTTGATGATTTAAAAAAAGCGCTAAATTTAAGTTACAACAGTTTTATTCGCACTACAGATAAACACCACCTGGAGGCCTCAAAAGAATTCTGGCGTCGCTGCAACAAAAATGGAGATATTTATAAGGATAAACAAAAAATAAAATATTGCGTTGGTTGTGAGCTGGAAAAAACAGACTCAGAACTAGTTAAGGGAAAGTGTCCCCTGCATTCCAATAAAGAAATTGAAATCATCGAAGAAGAAAATTATTTTTTCCGTTTTTCTAAATATCAGCAACCACTTTTAGATTTTTATAGGGAGAACCCTAGTTTTATTATTCCTCAATTTAGACTGACTGAAATCAAAAACTTTGTTCAAAAAGGCTTAAAAGATTTTAGCATTTCTCGTTTAAAAGAAAAAATGCCTTGGGGAGTTGATGTGCCCGATGATTCTGATCACGTGATGTATGTTTGGTTTGACGCTTTGATTAATTATATTTCTGCTATTGGCTGGCCCAAAAACCAAAAAGAATTTGCAAAATGGTGGCCAGTGGTGCAGGTAGCCGGTAAAGATAATTTGCGTCAGCAGTCAGCTATTTGGCAAGCGATGTTAATGTCAGCTAGTTTGCCTAATTCCAAACAAATTTTGATCCATGGTTTTATTAATTCAGGCGGGCAAAAGATGAGTAAAAGTTTGGGCAATGTGATTGACCCATTTGTCTTAGTGAAGAAATATGGTACCGATGCAGTTCGTTATTATTTACTTAAAGAAATTCCTCCTGTTAATGATGGTGATTTTACCATTGAAAGATTTGAGGAGATTTATAATGCAGATTTGGCTAATGGGATAGGCAATTTAGTGCAAAGAATAGCAAAGTTAGCAGAGAAAATTAATTTAGGCGGGTTTAAAAAAGAAACTGATCAAGTAGCCCAGCAAGACATTGCTAGGTTTATGGATGAATTTGAGTTTCATAAAGCCCTTAATTATATATGGACATATATAAGTGAGTTAGATAAATATATAGATCGTGAACGGCCCTGGGAGCAATCAGGATCTGTATTGAAAAAAAGTCTAAGTAAAATTATTAAATCTACAAAAGGAGCGAAAACAATATTAAAAATTGCTGCCCTCCTTAGACCGTTTTTACCAGCCACAGCAGAGAAAATTGAGGATATTTTTACCGCCAAACAAATCAAAGCCCCAGCAAAACCCCTCTTTCCTCGGATTAAATAAAGTGAAATAATAAGTTAATGCTAATTGATACTCATTGCCATTTGAATTTCAAGGCCTTTAAAGGAAAAATTGATCAGGTGATTAAGTTGGCTTTAAAAGCTGGAGTGGAAAAGATTGTCGTGCCTGGAGCTGATCTTGAAAGTAGCCAAAAAGCCGTGTCTTTGGCCCAAAAATATGATCAGGTTTATGCGGCCATTGGAGTTCACCCGCACCATAGCAATATCAAAAATCAAAAATCAAAAATCAAAAATGAATTGAAAATATTAGCTAAAAATAAAAAGGTGGTGGCCATTGGCGAATGCGGTTTGGATTATTATCACTACCAGCAAACTAAATATCAGGATTATAAGATTGATGAAGAGTTTAAAAAAAACCAAAGAGAGGTTTTTTTAGTCCAAATTGAGCTAGCCCAAGAGTTAAATTTTCCTTTAATTATTCACAACCGTCAAGCTTCAGAAGATATTTTAAAAATTCTTAGTCATCAATCATTGGTCATTAATCATCGCCCAAATGGTGTCTTTCATTGTTTTGAAGGCGATCAAAACATTTTAGAATGGGCTATGAAACACGACTTTTATCTGGGGATTACTGGCAACGTGACTTATAATCACAAACTCCAAAAAGCGATCAAAAGCATTCCTTTAAAAAAATTAGTTTTGGAAACCGATGCTCCTTGGTTAACTCCAGAACCGCTAAGAAGTCAGAAAAAATGGCCAAATAAGCCAGAAAATGTTAAAATAACAACTCAGTGGATCGCTAGCTTAAAAGGCGATTCTTTTTTAAATGTGGCCAGTACAACTAGTGATAATGCCACTAAACTTTTTAATTTAAAATGAAAAAATTTGTAGACCAGCACCAAGGGAAAATTCATCGGCTTTTAGAAATTTTGCCCGGCTCATTTTCCTGGTTTTTGATTTTATTTCCTTTTTGGGGTTCTTTAGTGGTACCGGTGGCGGTGGCTTACTATATTCTGGCCTTTGATGTCTACTGGTTTTATCGTTCTGCTTCGATAATGCTTTTGGCTTTAATTTCATTTTTTAAAATCCGCGTGGCCCAAGAATATGACTGGATGAAGGACGTTAAGGACTTTGGCGATTGGCGCAGAGTGCATAATATTGTGGTGATTCCTACTTTTAAGGAACCTTTATATATTTTGCGTCGTACCCTGATGGCTTTGAAAAAACAATCCTTTCCCACTAAGAAAATTTCCGTGGTCTTGAGTTTTGAAAAAAGAGAAGGTAGGATGGGTCGAGAAAAAGCCAAAGTTTTACAAAAAGAATTTGGCCGATTTTTTGCCAATCTTTTAATTACTTTTCATCCTGATTTACCTGGTGAGGTCAAAGGCAAGTCTTCTAATATGGCTTGGGGAGCCAAGATAGCTAAAAAAGAGGTGATTGACAAGCAAAAGAAAAAAATTGACTATACTATGATTACTTCAACTGACGCTGATGCTCGTTTTCATCCGCATTATTTTGCTTGCTTGACCTTTAAATTCCTAGATAGTCCTAGCCGTTATAATTTAATTTTCCAGCCAGCTATTATGTACTACAACAACATTTGGCGGGCGCCGGCGATGATTCGGGTTTTTTCCTCTGCCTCTAGTTTGGTGCAGATAGGGCTTTTAAACCGCAGAGATAGATTAATTAATTTTTCCACTTATTCTACGAGTTTAAAATTGGTGGATAAGATTGGTTACTGGGATACAGATGTAATTCCTGAAGATTACCGTTTCTTTTTCAAAGCCTATTTTGCTCTTAAAGGTAAGCTGGAAGTAGAGCCGGTGTTTTTACCAGTTTATGCGGATGCGGTCCTGTCGACTTCTTTTTGGAAAACGATGAAGAATCAATATGAACAAGTCAAGCGTTGGGCCTGGGGCGTTTCTGATGATGCTTATATTATCCAAAAATGGCTTACGGTGCCGGGTTTGCCTTTTTGGGACAAAACAATCAGAGTTTTAAAAGTGATTGAAGATCATTTCCTTTGGCCAGTTAATTGGTTTGCTATTACCTTAGGGGCTACTTTGCCGCCCTTGCTGAACGAAGATTTTGCCCGGACAATCATGGGTAAAAGACTACCCCAAACCGCCTCCTTGATTTTAAGCTTTTCTCTAGTCACCCTTTTGATTGCTGTTTATATTGATCTTAAACAGCGGCCGCAGATAGAAAATGTGCCTTTATGGCGAAAAATTATGGTTCCTTTTGAATTTCTTCTTCTGCCCGTAGTGGGTTTTTTCTTTACCGCCTTACCTGGTTTAGATGCTCATACCCGCTTAATGTTAGGTAAATACATTGAATACCGGGTGACAGAAAAAGTTTAATTGAGTATAATAAATTTATGAACCAACTGTCCACTTCGCTTTGGGGAGATGAGTCTTTTACTGCCGTAGCGGTGCAGGAAAACTTCGGCCGGATGCTACAAATTGTAGCCAAAGACACGGCTCCGCCGCTTTATTATATTTTGCTTTTTATCTGGACCAGGATTTTTGGTAATTCAGAACCAGCTATTCGCAGTCTTTCAGTTTTGCTTTATTTAGGGACAGTTTTTACAGTCTTTTTAATTGCTAAAAAAATTTGGCATCAAAAAGCAGGGTTGCTGGCAGTCTTGCTGACTTTAGCCAATCCTTTTTTGTTTCCCTTTGCCTTTGAGGGTAGGATGTATGCGATTTTAGTTTTTTTTGTGACCCTTTCTTTTTATTTTTGGATTAGCAAAAACTTTTGGGGTTATGTTTTGGCCGTTACGGCCGCTTTGTATTCTCATCATTATGCCGGCCTAGTGATTATTTTTCAATTTTTCTGGCAACTATTTAACACTAAGAAGTTGAGAAAAAACTGGTGGCCGGTTTTAAAACCCTATCTTGCCATCGGCCTTTTATATTTGCCCTGGCTTTATCCTTTATATAAACAAATGACCATGGTTTCTTCTGGATTTTGGTTGGGTAAACCCAAAGTAAAGGACCTGATAACTTTATATTTAAATTATTTACGGGGGGCTCAGTTGGTTTTTAAATGGCAAAAACCTTGGCCAGTTTTGGCTGGTTTGCTTTTAGTTTTGAAAAAATGGTCCAGCCAGTTTAAGAAAAATTTGCTTTTACTGGGTTGGATATTGGTGCCGGTTTTACTGGCTTTTTTGCTTTCCCAAGGCAAAACTTCACTTTTTTATGATCGTTACCTGATTTTTATTATTCCGGCCATGATGGTGCTTTTAGCGGGAGGGTTAAGAAAACTTAATGTAGTTTTGGTTTTGGTTTTTTGCCTGCCTTTACTTTATGTTAATTTTTATTATTTTACTCATCCGACTAAAAGACCCTTTCGTCAACTATCAGAATATGTTAAAAAAGAAATCCAAGCAGACGATGTGTTGATTAATTTTAATGGTAAAGCTCATCATTTGTGGGAAACAAAATATTATGGTCTTAAGGCGCCTTTGTATGTGCCCGGAGCTGATCTGCCTTATTATGTAGGTACCGCCCAAATGACCGATCAAGACATTATCAAGGTTCTACCCAAGGTAAAAAGAATTGGAGTGATTGCGAGCGAAGAGCCTGAGACTATAAAAATTGATGGTTTTGAGTTAAAATCTTTTATAAAGTTCGGTGAATTATCCTTTTCTTGGTTTGTAGGTTTAGGGTTGAATTAAAAATGAAAAAGACACACCAAACCAAAATGCTTCTTATTCTTATTTTAATTGTTAATGTTTTCCTTCGGCTGCCCGCGCTTTTTGATCCAGTTTCCTATGGTGATGAATGTATTTACCTAACTTTGGGGAATGCTTTTAATCAGGGGCTGGTTTTTTATCGTGATATTCATGATAATAAGCCGCCTTTGCTTTATTTAATCGCTGCTTTGGTTGGAGGGAAACTTTTTTGGCTGCGGCTGCTGACCATTATTTGGAATAGTGTTAATGTTTGGTTGGTCTATAAGCTGGGAAAAACTTTAAGTAAAAAATCAAAGCCAGCTTTGTTGGCCGCCGGGTTTTTTGCTTGGTTTTCTTTATTGCCGGAAGGCAGAATAGCCAATGGGGAAATTTTTATGATTATGCCCGCCACCTTGGCTCTATTGCTCAGTTTTAAGGCGACGAGGGAAAAAAAGGATTTATTATGGGGCGTAGTGGGGTTGCTTTTTGCTTTGGCCTTTCTTTTTAAAGTGCCGATAGCTTTTGATTTTATGGGTTTTTTGCTGGCAGTTTTTGTTTTTAGTCAAAAAAATCTTAAGCAAAGTTTCTCTTTTTTCAAAAACAAAAAAATCTATTTAGTCTTAACGGGCTTTTTTTTGCCGATAGGCTTAAGCATTTTATATTATGCCGCTAAGGGAGCTTTTACTCCTTATGTGCGTTCTGCTTTATTGCAAAACGTGGGTTATCTTTCTTCCTGGGGCGGGTCAAACGCTGACTTATATTGGCGAGCGTTGATTTTGTTAGGACTAACTTTTTGGCTTTATTGCTGGCGAAAGAAACTAGGGCCAAATTTTGTTCTTTATGCTTTAATGACTGCTTTCGGTCTTTACGGGGTTTTTCTTTCCCAAAGGCCCTATCCTCATTATTTGATTGAGATTGCTCCTTGGTTGGCTTTATTAACTACAGTTTTATTGCTACAAAGAAAAAAAGCCCAACTGATTATTTTTTTAGTGGTGATGGGTTTAGGTTTTTGGGGCTTTAAGCAATATCAATTTTGGTGGTATCCGCATTTACCTTATTACCGCAGTTTTTTGGAGTTTGTTACTTCTAGAACCAGCAAAAACGAATTTTTTTCTCAATTTGGAGGTAAGGTTTTAAATGATTATAGTGTGGCTAAGTACATCAAAACCAGAACTCAAGAACAAGATCCGGTTTTTGTTTGGGGAGATGGAGCTTGTATCTACGCTTTAGCTCAACGTTTGCCCCCAGGCCGTTACGCTGCCAATTATCACATTTATGATTTTGATGGTTTTACTGAGACTTTGGCCGCCATAGAAAAAGATCAGCCTAAAGTGATTGTGGTATTAGAGCCTATCGACGCTCGGTTTTCTGGGCTTGAAAGTTTACTCCAACTAGAATATATTAAAACAGCCCAGATTGGTACTGCTGCCATTTATCAAGGGCCGATTGATTAAATGCTACAAAACATTAAACAACAACTCAACTTAGTTTTTACCCAAAAAGAGTTTGAAAAGGTGGTTAGATTTAACCTGGGTCTCTTGTTTTTTTTGGTGATTGTTTTTGGTCTTTTTTGGATGAATTTGCCTCCACTCATACCCCTTTTTTATTCTCATATTTGGGGAGAAGAACAGTTAGCTTCAAAGTTTTGGTTTTTGCTTTTGCCTAGTTTTTGTTTTCTCTTTTTGGTTTTTAATTTAAGGTTGGCCAGCATTTTTGTCAAAAAAGAAAAACTTTTAGCTCAAATACTGGTAGTGGCGACTTTAATTTTAACTTTATTGGTAGGAGTGACTTTAATCAGGATTTTTTTATTGGTGACTTAAGATGGATTTGCTTATTCTTGCTAAAGTTTTTTGCTTGACTTTATTACTAAGTTTTGTTTTTACCCCCTTAACAGTGTGGGTTTATAAACGTTTTGGCTGGCTTGATGATCCTAAAAAAAATAAACGCAAAAAAAATACCCATCAATATCCAGTGCCCCGCGGCGGCGGAGTGCCTATTTTTTTAAGCTTCTTGATTGCCAGCTTGTTTTTCTTAAATATAGACAAACATTTAATCGGTATTATTGTAGGAGCCTTTATTATTTTTGTGATGGGTATTTTGGACGATATTTTTGACCTTAATCCTTATATAAGGTTGGTCGGAGGCTTTCTAGCGGCTGGTTGTGTGGTGGCCGTCGGGATTGGCATTCCTTTTATTACCAATCCTTTTAATGGCATCCTCAGATTAGATCAGCCCCAAATTCCTATTTTTTTATTTGGGAAACTGCGCACTATTTGGGTTTTAGCTGATCTTTTTGCTCTTTTTTGGATTACTTGGTGCATGAATTTTGTTAATTGGTCCAAGGGTTTAGACGGTCAACTGCCGGGGATCGTGGTGGTAGCTGCTTTAACTATTGGTATTTTGAGTTTTAGGTTTACCGCTGATATTACTCAATGGCCAGTGATTATCTTAGCCTTAATTACCGCTGGCGCTTATTTAGGTTTTTTACCTTGGAATTTTTACCCTCAAAAAATCATGCCTGGTTATGGAGCTGGCGCTTTAGCTGGTTATTTTTTAGCAGTTTTAACCATTTTATCCACCACTAAAGTGGGGACGGCTATGATGGTTTTGGGGGTGCCTTTGATTGATGCTGTTTATGCTATGATCCGTCGGATAAAAGAGGGCCGATCGCCGGTTTGGGGAGACAGAGGCCATTTACATCACAAATTAATTGATTTGGGTTGGGGGAAAAGAAGGATTGCTTTGTTTTATTGGTTAGTGACGGCAGTCTTGGGTTTCTTAGCTTTAAGATTGAACAGTCAGGCTAAATTTTATACAATACTCTTGTTAGCGGTTATTTTTACAGGAGTGATGTTGTGGCTAAATTATCTTACCTCATTTTTAAATCGGCCCGGCCGCGGCAGTGGGTCAAAAATCTAGCTATTTTTACCGGTTTGGTTTTTACTGGTTGGCTTTTTTATCCGGAAAAGTTTTTCCGCGCTTTGCTGGCTTTTTTGATTTTTTCTGTTCTCACTTCATCAGTTTATATTTTTAATGATATTTTAGATGCGCCTTCGGATAGAGAACATCCTTTAAAGAAAAAACGGCCTATTGCTTCTGGGCAACTACCAATTCCCATTGCTTTATTTATGGCCATTACTGGTTTTGTGACAAGTTTGTTTTTTGCTACTAAGTTGTCTTTTTTCTTTTTTCTCATCTGTCTGGCATACCTTATGATTCATGTGGTTTATACTTTGTTTTTGAAAAAAATTCCCATCTTAGATGTTTTAGCCATTGCTACTGGTTTTATTCTTCGGGTTTGGGCCGGAGCAGTGGTGATTAATACCCACATTAATATCTGGCTTTTGCTTTGCGTGGTTTCTTTTTCGCTTTTTTTGGCTGTAGGCAAAAGACGGAGCGAGTTGACTTTGTTAAAAGGGGTCTTGACTGATAAAAGCCGAGCCGTGCTTTTTTCTTATCCGGAAAAACTTTTAGATTTATATATTTCTATGTTTGCCAATACTACCTGGTTGACCTATGCTTGGTTTACTTTTGTGCAACCTATGGTAGAGCCCAGAGGTAAGCTTTTAACCCTGATGGCTGACTTGCCTTTGGCCTTCAGAAGTCAAAAATGGTTGATGGCAACTGTGCCTTTGGTAATTTACGGCATCATGAGATATTTGTGGTTGATTTATGAGAAAAATAAAGGTGAATCCCCGGCTAAAGTGCTCACTTCAGACAGGTCTTTACTGATTACTATTATCATCTGGGGCCTGATGGTGGTAGGTATTATCTACGGTTTGGGTTAAAAGGAAGAAATTAATGACTGTTTGTTCTTATCAAATCCGGTCAACTTTTAAAAAAGAAAATGGTTTATGGAGTCTTGATTTAGACACGATTAAATTGCCAAAAGGCTTTGGGTGTAAGAAAAGATATATTCTTAATTTTCCACCAGGGGCACTTGGAGGCAATCATCAACATAGTCATACAGAAGTATTTATTGGATTGGGTAAAGGTATGGAATTACACTGGTTGGATAAAAACAAAAAAAGACATAGAACTAAAATGCAGACCAAAGACCAACTGTTTGCTTTTCAAATGCCACCCAAAACTCCCCACGCTGTGGTTAATAGTTCGACTAAAGAAAAAGGGATATTAATAGAATTTGCTGATGCAGAACCAACAAATATTAAAGCAGTAGAGATAATTTAAAAAAGTTAAAATGAAAATTTTATTAACTGGCCACAAAGGATATTTAGGTTCAGAATTCTTAAAAAGATATGAAAAAGATTATGAGGTTGTGGGTTATGATTTAAAAGACGGCGACGATGTTTTGAACTATGAAAAATTAAGTCAGAGAATTAGAGGTTGTCAACAGGTAGTACATTTAGCCGCAATTCCCAAGCCGGTTGAAGAAAAAAGCTTTGCAGATTATTTTCAAAACAATGTTCAAGCTACTTTTAATGTAGCTAGAGTTGCAGTTGAAAATAAATTAAAAAGAATAATTTATGCCAGTTCGACTACTTATTATGGTATAGAAAGAGGCATTCCTTTTAAAACCCCAATTTTAGAAGACCAAAAAGTAGTTTCTCAATATTTAAAAGCCCAAGACCTTTCTTGTAGAGAATGTGATCTTTCTTATCATGTTTCCAAAGTCATGGCTGAACAAATTATGTCTTGGTATGGCTTAAATAAGAAAATCCAAACAGTAGCTCTAAGATTTGGTCCTATTAATAAAGTTTTTTTAGATACGAGTGTTAGCATTAACAATGCTTGTCAGGCGATCAAACTAGCTCTGGATGCCAAAAAAGAATTTTGGTACGAGCCTTTTTCTATTGTGAATGATATTCCACATATCAGTAATCAAAAAGCCAAGAAGATTTTAGGTTACAAGCCAGAAAAACCGCATTATACCAAAGACCAAATTCACTAGAAAGAAAAAACTTGATTAATAAAACTCTTGGTGCTTTTTTAGTTTTTTTAGGAGCTATTTTATTAAAATAAAAAATAAAGATTAGAATTCCTAAATCAAGACAGACGATTCCCAAACATGCCAAGCGAGTTTTTAAAGGGATTTTGTTTGACATTTACCAATGGCAGCAAAAACTTTTTGCTGGCAGTTTTACTACTTTTGAAAAAATCAAAAGAGCGGGGACAGTGATGGTTTTATCAGTGATGAAAAATTTCGAGATACAGAAATCGCTTTGAAAATCTTAAGAGCCAAAACTCAGCCTCAGAAATTAGCAGAAGTGAGAAAATTATTTTTAGAAAAATAGCTTATTCGTAAACAGTGGTATATTTATCTTTACCAGAAACCCATCCTTGTTTACCCTCTTCATATTCGATTTTATACCAAACACCATCTTCACTTTTTTCAATAAAAGGATAGACTTCGCCTGGATAAACTTTGGTTACCACTGTTGCCGTGCCTCCACCAATTGAAGGTTCAGAGCGGACATTAAGATAACCCGCTTCATCACTTTTTATTTTTACATAAGGAAGCTCCATGTCTTCTTCTTCAGCTGCAGGAGAAGATTCTTCATCTTCTTCTAGCTGGGGAGAGGGACTAGGTTTGACCGAAGCTTTTGGTTTTTCTTCTGCTTCTTCTTTATCTTCTTTTTTCTCCTCTTCCTCCTCTTTGACTAAAACCTCTTCTACCTCTTCTGCTAGTTGTACATTAACACTCAGTTTATGTCCTTTAACAGTTTTAGCTTTAATAATTTTTTCCTCCCAACCCGGTGAAGAAATAGTTAAAACATATTCTCCTTCTTCAAGACTATCTAAAGACAAGGGAGTAAACCCTTTGGGCTCGCCGTCTAAGGCCACGACGACGCCGTCAGGTGTACTAATAATAGATATTTTGGCTTCATTTTTTTCCGCAATAGGTTCTAAATTTAAAACATAACCACTGGATTCTTCTTCAGTTTTACCTAAGCTTCTGGAAACTACGGTCAGAATACCAGGACTGAGTTTGATTACTCCCTGCCAATCTAAAAATTCTGCCCCATTTGATTCGGGTACAATTTTTAATTTATATTCGCCTGGAGTCAGGTTTTCGTCAAAAAAAGGAGTTTGGCCTAAATGTGCTTCGTTGAGAAAAACCGTAGCTTTGGGTTCAACTGTGACTTGCAAGGCCGCTTTTTGCTTTTTACCCAGAAAAGGTAAAGTGCAGCCAGTCAAAATCGCAGTTGTTAAAAGTAGGCTCAAAAGAAAAAATACTTTGGAGATTTTCATCAAGGCCAAATATATCATAAGAGGCAGTAAAGCACAAGTAATTGCCAATTTAATTTATTAAAGTATTTTGTTAGAATAGGGATAAGGAAGGGCCTAGTGGCGAAGAAGCAACGCGGCTGTCTGCAAAACAGCTATACGCCGGTGCGAGTCCGGCCTAGGCCTCAAAACTATTGACAAAAAATCTTAAACGTGTTATAAAATAACAAAAGCAGCCTACCGAGGCATACTTTGGTATGTCTTTTTCTTGTTTTATTCTGGGAGCCAATTTTGATTAAAAATAAGGACGAATATCAACTAAATTAATTATTCAGGTCAAACAGGCCTGAATTTTTGTTTTCTATCAATGAATACAGATCTACGAAAATCCAAAAGAGTTTTTTTAAGCCCAAATAAAAAATCTCAAAAACTTCCTGAACTTGACCTTTTAAGAGTGCAAAAAGACTCTTATCAAAATTTTTTGGATAAAGACGTGGGGCAATGTCTTAACGAAGTTTTTCCCATAGAAGATTTTACTGGCAAAAACTGGGCCATGGGTTTTAAAGAATATTCTTTTGGCAAAACACAATATTCTCCAGCGGAAGTGATTGATAAAGATTTAAATTATGAAATGCCTTTAAAAATAAAAGTCTGGCTTTTGAATAAACAAACAGGCGAGAAAGTTGAGGAAGAAGTTTTCTTGGGTGACTTGCCCAAAATGACAGAGAATGCCACTTTTATTATCAACGGCATTGAAAGAGCTGTAGTTAATCAATTGGTGCGTAGCCCGGGTGTTTTCTTTTCTGGAGAGATAGATCCAGCCAGCAGTAGAATGTTTTATCGCGGCGAGCTCCGTCCTCTTAATGGTTCCTGGTTAGAGTTTGTCGTTTCTAAAAATGATGTTTTAGTGGTCAAAATTGACAGGCGGCGTAAAATAGCTGCCACGCTTTTCTTGCGAGCCACTGGTATGGCCGATGACGAAGAAATTATTAATTTGTTTAAAGATGTAGATACTGATCCTAAGCATCAATATATTGCCAGCACCTTAGCAAAAGATCCTTCTCAAAATCAAATAGAGGCTTTAATTGAAATTCACAAAAAATTAAGACCAAGTGAACCGGCCGTTTTAGATAATGCCCGCCAACTGTTTAATAATATGTTTTTTAATCCTAGGAGATACAATTTAGGCGTGGTTGGTCGTTTTAAACTTAACAAGCGTTTATCTTTAGACGTTTCTGAAGAAACTACTGTTTTAACTCAAGAAGATTTAGTAGCAGCCCTAAAATACCTGATTGAATTACAAAATGGCAAAGGTAGAGTAGATGATATTGATCATCTTTCCAATCGTAGATTAAGAAGAGTGGGAGAGTTAGTTTTAGCTAACGCTTTTCGTATTGGTTTAATTCGTTTGGAGCGTTCCATTAGAGAAAAAATGAGCTTGGCTAAAATTGATTCCTTAGTGACTCCTTCTAGTTTAATTAATCCCCGACCCATGATTGCTGTTATCAATGACTTTTTTAGACGTAACAGATTATCTACAATTTTAGATCAAACAAACCCCTTATCTGAATTAGATAACCTTAGGAGGCTTTCAGTTATGGGTAGGGGTGGCGTGACAAAAGAGCGGGCTTCTTTTTCTATGAGAGATATAAATTCCTCTCAGTATAGCCGTATTTGTCCGGTCAGATCTCCTGAGGGGCCAAATATTGGTCTAGTGACTTATATGTCACTTTATACTAAGGTCGATAAACACGGATTTTTGGAAGCTCCTTATAAAAAAGTAGAAAAAATCAGCAAAAATGGCAAGATTAAAATGAAAGTAACGGATGAAATCATTTATCTTCCTGCTGATGATGAAGAAAATTATTATATTACTCACGCGGAAGTGAAAACTGACGATAATGGTTATATTATTGATGAATGGGTGCCGGTAAGGCATAAGGGGGATTTTAAGGAAGCTCCTGTTACTCAAGTACAATTAATTGATTGTGTTTCCCGTCAGGTAGTAGGTGTTTCTGCTGCCCTGATTCCCTTTTTAGCTCACGACGAAGCCAACCGTGCTTTAATGGGCACTCACATGCAATGTCAGGCAGTGCCTTTAGTTAAGCCGCAAGCACCAATTGTGGCTACTGGCATGGAGCAAATATTACCTCAAGCTATGAATAGAGTTATTTGTTCTGATTTTAATGGTAGAGTAACCTTTTTTGATGCAAACAAAGTTGTAGTTAAAATTGACAAGACTCAGCTTAAACTTTTAGAAGAAGAAAAATCTAGTTTACCAGAGTGGATTAGCGTTTATAAAGATCAGGTAACCTACAATATTCAGAAATTCAGACGCACCTCCCAGAGCACTTGTTATTCCCAAAAACCAGTAGTGGCCATGGGGCAGAAAGTGAAAAAGGGCCAACTGATTATTGATGGCCCGGCCTGTGAAAACGGCGAACTAGCCTTAGGACAGAATCTTTTGATTGCCTATGCCTTTTTCGAAGGTTTGGGCTATGAGGATGCTATTATTATTTCTGAAAGACTTGTAAAAGATGATGCCTTGACCTCTATTCATATTAATGAATATGAAGCGGCAGTGATGGATACTAAATTAGGTCCAGAAGAGCTTACTCGGGATATTCCTAATGTGGGAGAAATGGATTTAGCTAACCTAGCAGAAGACGGTATTGTGGTAGTAGGTAGTGAAGTTGGTCCTAATGATATTTTAGTAGGTAAAATTGCTCCCAAAGGAGAAACAGAGTTAAGCGCAGAAGAAAGATTGCTGAGAGCTATTTTTGGGGAAAAAGCCAGAGAAGTAAGGGATACTTCTTTAAAAACGCCTCATGGAGAAAAAGGCGTAGTGATTGATGTGCAAATTTTAGATAGAGAGAAAGGTGATGAATTGGATTCAGGAGTAAATAAATTGGTCAAAATTAAAGTAGCTCAGATGCGTAAAATAGTGGTTGGGGATAAATTAGCGGGTAGGCATGGTAATAAGGGAGTGATTTCTAAAATAGTGCCTGTATCTGATATGCCTTACTTAGAAGACGGGACCCCTATTGATATTATTATTTCTCCTTTATCAGTTTTGGCCAGAATGAATTTGGGGCAATTATTAGAAGCTTATTTAGGCTGGGCTGGAAAAAAACTAGAGATAAAATTAGCTGTGCCTGTTTTTGAAAAAATTAAAGAAGAAGATATGAATGCTTTAGTCAAAAAAGCTGGTTTACCTATTAGTGGAAAGATGCAGCTTTATGATGGTCGTACCGGCGAATCTTTTAAAGAAAAAACTGTTGTGGGGGTAGGTTACATTCTTAAATTAGCCCACATGGTTGAAGATAAAACCCATGCTCGTTCCACTGGGCCTTATTCATTGGTTACTCAACAGCCACTTGGAGGTAAAGCTCAGCGTGGCGGCCAACGCCTGGGAGAAATGGAAGTTTGGGCCTTAGAAGCCCATAAGGCCGCTCATACCTTACAAGAAATGTTGACTATTAAAAGCGATGATGTAGTGGGTCGGGGGAAAGCCTTTGAAGCCATTGTGAAGGGGGTGGAAATCCCCCAGGCTACTGTTCCAGAGTCTTTTAAAGTTTTAATCAAAGAGCTTAATAGTTTGTGTTTAAATGTTATTCCTGGAAATATAGAAGAGGTGGGGTTAGAAGCAAAAACAGAACCCAAGAAAAAACCTTTGAAAAAAGCGGAGGTTAAAGAGAAAAAATGAAAAATATAATGAATTTTAAAACTTTAAAAATAAAACTTGCTTCACCTGAAGAAATCAAGTCTTGGTCTCATGGCGAAATCACTAGGCCGGAAACCATTAATTATCGCACTTTAAAACCAGAAAAAGACGGGCTTTTCTGTGAAAGAATTTTTGGTCCCACAAAAGACTATGAATGTTATTGCGGTAAATATAAAAGAATTAGATACAGAGGTATTATTTGTGATAAATGCGGCGTGGAAGTGACTCAATCTCGCGTTCGGCGGGAAAGAATGGGACATATTAATTTAGCTTCACCGGTAGCTCATGTTTGGTTTTTCAAAGGTGCCCCTTCTAAACTTTCTTTGCTTTTAGACATCAGTCCTCGGGATTTAGCCGGTATTATCTATTTTGCTCGCTATTTAGTTTTGGAATTAGATGAAGACAAGCGCAAAAAAGTATTAAAGGATTTAGGGGCAGATTTGGAAAAAACCTCGAAAGATTTAGAAGCTGAAGCACAAAAAGAAACAGAGACAGCTAAAAAAGAAAATACTAAAGAAATAAAAAGTATTGACAAAAAAATTAAATCTGCAGAACAAAAAGAACTAGCTATGGAAGAAGCCAAGATAAAAGGCAAGCAAAAATTAGCCAGCATTCAAGAAAATCTTTTTTCTGAAAAAGAAACAGCTGAGGAAATCTATAAAACTGTAATGGACATGGTCAAGAAAATTACCATTCAAAGCGTCTTGTCTGAGGAAGAATATTTACGGCTTTCTGATTACAAGGCTACTTCTTTTGTTAAAACAGGGATGGGAGCAGAAAGTGTTCTAAATTTACTCAAAAAGCTCGATTTAAATAAATTAACGGCCAACTTGAGAAAGACCATTTATAATTCCACCGGTCAGAAAAAAGTTAAGGCTATTAAAAGATTGCGGGTAGCAGAAAGCATGTTAAAAGCAGAAATTAGTCCAGAATGGATGGTTTTAAGAGTTTTGCCCGTTATTCCTCCAGACCTAAGACCAATGGTTCAGCTTTCTGGGGGGCGTTTTGCCACTTCTGATCTCAATGATCTTTACCGTCGGGTGATTAATCGCAACAATCGTCTCAAGCATCTGATTAGTTTGGGCGCTCCGGAAATTATTCTGCACAATGAAAAAAGAATGTTACAAGAAGCAGTTGATACTTTGATTGATGTGGCTCAATCCCGAAGAACCAAAAGAAGGGGGATTAAAGAACTACGTTCGCTTTCTGACATGTTGCGTGGTAAACAAGGTCGTTTCAGACAAAATCTTTTGGGTAAAAGAGTGGACTATTCAGGTAGAAGCGTAATTATTGTTGGGCCAGAATTAAGACTTGATCAATGCGGTTTGCCCAAAGACATGGCTTTGGAGATGTTTAAACCTTATGTTTTACACGAAATTATTACTACAGGATTAGCTCCTAATGTTAAAAGTGCCAAACATGTTTTAGAATCCCGGCCGGCCGAGGTTTTTGATATTTTAGAAAAAATTACTCACAATCATCCAGTCTTGCTTAATCGGGCGCCGACTTTACACAAATTAGGTATTCAAGCTTTTAACCCCGTTTTAATTGAAGGCAACGCCATCCAAATTCATCCTTGTGTTTGCGCTGGTTATAATGCTGATTTTGATGGAGACCAGATGGCTGTTCACGTTCCTTTAACTAAGGCATCCATTGATGAATGTCACCAACTGATGATGCCGGGACAAAATTTGCTTAAACCAGCTGATGGCGCGCCCATCACTTTACCCAACAAAGAAATGGCTTTGGGTTGTTATTATATGACCTCGATCGATCCGAGTAAACCTTTTGACGAAAAACGAATTTTTAGCCATGCCCAAGAGGTAATTTTAATTTATCAGCAAGAAGGCTTGGAACTGCGGCAGCTAATTAAAGTTAAAATTGACAAGAAAATGATCAAAACTACAGTGGGCCGAATTTTATTTAACGAAGTTTTACCGGCTGTTTTTGGTTTTATTAACCAACCAGTCAACGCCAATGCCTTAAAAGATATTATTAAGAAAGGTTTTGATATTTTATCCGAGGTAGAAATGGCGACCTTAATTGATAGCTTAAAAGACTTGGGTTTTGAAGCAGTCACTATTGCTGGGATTTCTGTTTCAGCCGCAGACTGTAAAATTATTCCCCAAAAAGAAGAGATGATCCAAAACGCCAACAAAAAGGCGGCGGAAATTGAACAAAACTTTTCCCAAGGTTTATTGACCTTAGAAGAAAAACAGCGGCTTTCCAATGAGCTTTGGATGGATACTACTGAAGAAATTGCTCAAAAAACCTGGGAATCTTTTGAGCCGAACAACAGTGTTAAAGTAATTATTGATTCTGGTGGTACTCGGGCCTCTAAAGAACAAGTTAAACAGCTTTCTGCCATGAGAGGTTTAGTGGTTGATCCTTTAGGTAAAATCGTAGAATTACCTACCAAGTCTAACTTTAAAGAAGGCTTATCGGTTTTTGAATATGTAGCTTCCACCAGAGGTTCAAGAAAAGGCCTAACCGATTCAGCTATTAAAACCGCTGACGCAGGTTATTTGACCCGTCGTTTAGTGGATGTGGCCCATGAAGTGCTTGTTCGCGAAAAAGATTGTGGTACCAAAAGAGGGATTGAGATTAAAAGAGAAGGCACTCGCGCCAAATCATTTTTTAATCGAATTCTGGGTCGAGTTTTGGCTAAAGATATCAAACAGTCTCGGAGTAAAAAAGCTTTGCTTAAAAAAGGTCATTTAATTGTTGAAGACGATTTGGAGATTTTAAATAAAGCTAAAATAGATCAAGTTGTAGTCCGTTCTCCTTTAACTTGCGAAACCAGTCATGGGGTTTGTCGGCAATGTTATGGTTGGGGTTTGGACACTAAAAAATTAGTTGTTATCGGCGATCCGGTCGGCGTCGTGGCCGCCCAAAGTATTGGCGAGCCTGGGACTCAGTTAACCATGCGGGTTAGGCATACTGGCGGCATTGTGGGTTTAGACGTGACTCAAGGTTTACCTCGGGTGGAGGAATTATTTGAAGCCAGAACTCCCAAGGCCTTATCACCTATTTCTGAAATTAGCGGTAAGATTTCTATTGAACAAACTCCTCAAGGTTATGAAGTAACGGTGAAAAGTACTTCCAAGCCTGTTGAGGAAAAAAGCTATTTAGTGCCTTTGACCAGCGCTTTAAAAGTTAAAAATCGCCAGTTAATTGCCGCCGGCCAAAGACTAGCCTCAGGCAATCTTGATCTTAAAGACATTTTAAAAGTCAAAGGTTTGCAGATAGTTCAGGAATATTTAATTGAAGAAATCCAAAAAGTCTATGAATCTCAGGGCATTCCTATTAATGATCGTCATTTTGAAGTGATTGTGAGCAAAATGTGTGACAAGGTCAGGATCGACAATCCCGGCAACACTTCCTTTTTGCCCGGGGAATTAGTTTCTCGTTGTCGTTTTGAAGAAGAGAACGCAGCTTGTTTGGCCAAAGGCGGCAAACCAGCCACGGCCAAACTGATGGTTTTAGGCATTACCCGCGCCTCTTTGTTTACTGAATCTTGGTTATCAGCCGCTTCCTTCCAGGAAACCTCCAATGTCTTAACTGACGCCGCTGTTCAAGGCAAAGAAGATAATCTTTTAGGCCTCAAAGAAAACGTGATTATTGGTAGGCTTATCCCCACTAGTAAAGAAAAATTAGGCATGTTAGAATCGGAGGACGATGCCGACGATCAATCAGCTGATTAGAAAAAAACGTAAAGCTAAACAAAAAAGAATTAAAGCAACAGCCTTACATCGTTCCTTTAATGCTTTAAAAAGACAACATATTAAAACTATCAATCCCCAAAAGCGGGGAGTTTGTATAGTGGTTAAAACCGCTACCCCTAGAAAACCCAACTCTGCTTTAAGAAAAGTAGCTCGGGTGCGCTTGTCCAATAAACAAGAGGTGACTGCTTATATTCCCGGTGAAGGCCACAATTTGGCCGAACACTCCATTGTTTTAATCAGAGCGGGACGGGTTAAAGACTTGCCTGGAGTTAAGTATCACATTATCAGGGGTAAATACGACTGTTTAGGGGTAGAAAAAAGAATGAGAGGCCGCTCTAAATACGGTACTCGTCAGGGCGGTAAAGTCGGAGTAATTACTGGTCAAGTAGGAGGCGAAGCTGCTGTTGTTCAACCAGCTGCTGCTGAATAAAATGCCTAGAGGAAAAAGAATCAGTAAAAGAATTGTTGAACCAGATCCAATTTATCAAAGCCGTCAGGTAACCAAACTGGTTAACCGGGTGATGCAAGATGGCAAAAAACAGGTGGCTTTCCATCAAGTTTATGCCGCTTTTGACCTCATTTTGAAAAAATTGAAAGATCAAGATCCTGTTTTGGTTTTACAGCAAGCCTTAGATAATCTTAAACCTAATTTGGAAGTCAGGTCTCGCCGGGTCGGCGGCGCCGCCTATCAAGTGCCGGTGCCGGTTAAAGGTGACCGTCGCGAAGCTTTAGCCATTCGCTGGTTGATTTTAGAAGCGCGCAAAAAACCCAACAAAGAATTTCATACTTTTGCCGAGAAATTAGCGACGGAAATTATGGACGCTTACCACTCAGAAGGTGGCGCCATCAAAAAGAAACAAGATACTCACAAAATGGCTGACGCCAATAAAGCCTTTGGTCACTTCCGCTGGTAAACTTACATTAATTTTTCCCTTTTTGCTATAATTTCATAACATGATTGGATGTGAACTATGATTAAACAAAAAATTAACATTAGGGAAATAGAATGTAAATCAGCTATTAGTAAGTGTGGTTTTCCTAGTGGAGGTTGGGGAATTAACCCTTATGTTGGTTGTGGCCATGCTTGTGTTTATTGTTATGCCCGGTTTATAAAAAGATTCACTGGGCATAAAGAAGCATGGGGTAGTTTTGTTGATGTTAGGACCAATATTGTTTCTGTTTTAGAAAAACAGTTGCAATCAGAGAAATATAAGAAAGGGCCAATTTTTATAGGGACGGTGACTGATGGATATCAGCCAGTTGAAAAAAAATATCAGTTAACTAGGGGAATTCTTAAGGTTTTAAAAGATTATCAAGCTCCGGTGAGTATTTTAACTAAATCAGATCTAGTTTTACGCGACCTGGATTTATTAAAACAATTTAAGGAAATTGATGTTAGTTTTACGATTAACACTTTAGATGAGGAGTGGAAGAAATTAACAGAACCTAATTCTTCTTCAATTAAAGAGAGGTTTAAAGCCATAGAAAAGTTAGTTAGTTCAGGGATTAGGGTTTTTACGATGATGGGTCCTTATTGGCCTGTTTTTACTGATCCAGAAGCTCTGTTTAAAAAGTTTAAAGAAGTAAAGGTAAATGAGGTTTTTACTGAGAGTTTTAACGCTATTGGTGGTAATTGGACAGGAGTAGAAAAAGTGCTTAAAAATAATTATCCAAAGCTTTTTTTTCAGATAAAAGAGACTTTGTTAAATAAAGATGAGTTTTATAATTTTTATTCTCAAGCAAGGGAGAAAATACAAAAAGCTTCTAAAAAATATGGGCTTCCGGTTACGGTTTACTTTAAACCTGGCCACGCAGGTAAGTTTAAATAGATGTTATAATTCTTAAGATGGTTACTTTATTACTTCATCCTGATAAAGAAATTCCTTCTGGAAGTATAGTTAAGTAGGCGGGATTGATTATGTTAATTTGGCAGCAAATAATTATTTTCACTTTCGCTTTTTTAGGCCTCATAGGTTTTATCAAAGGCTGGCGTCAAACTAGTCACAAGAAAAACCCTTTTGGTTTAACTCCTTTTTTCAATCTTTTAGGCGCTTATGTGGGAGCAGATTTAGTAGTTTTTGGCCCTTTTTGGTTTTTAGTTTCTTTACTGAGTTTTATCCTCCAAGATTGGTTGCTTTTTTGTTTGATTTTTTCTTTTTTTTGGCTGATGCGTAGCATAGGTGAAACTATTTATTGGCTTTTGGAGCAATTTGTCAGCCAAAAGAAAAACAAGACAGAGGATTTACCTTTACACCGGATTTTTCCCGGAGAATCAGTTTATGTGGCCTACCAGATTTTCAACCAATGTTTGACTGTCATTTTTGCCATATTGTCAGTTTATTTAATTAAACTTTGGCTGGCTTAATTTTTTTCCAGATTTCATCTGTTTGCTTGTAAAGCCTTTGTACCCCATTTTTCAAATGATTACATTATTTATTTTCCCCAAATACTCGTTAAGCACAAACCTTGCCTTCTGCCCCCTTTTTTGTTACAATACTTGTGTTAATTGATTTTAACCAAAGTCCTGTGGAATATTTGCTTCCTTGAGGGGAAGCATTTTAGTTGAAAAGCCACCCAAAGCCTTATAGCATTTAGGTAGCCAAGTAGGGTAAAATTAAAATTATGCCAGTACAACAAGACGAATATATCAAAACCAAAGACCTGATCCCCACCGATCGGGTACGAAACATTGGCATTATTGCCCATATTGACGCCGGCAAAACCACCACCACCGAACGGATTTTGTTTTACACTGGTAAAACATACAAGATTGGTGATATTGATGACGGTACCACTCAAATGGATTGGATGGATCAAGAACGGGAGCGGGGCATTACCATCCAGTCAGCCGCTACTACTTGTTTTTGGCCTCAAGTAGACCAGGTGAAAAGCCCAGAGGAGATTCACCGCATCAACATCATTGATACTCCTGGCCACGTTGATTTCACCGCCGAAGTAGAAAGATCCCTGAGAGTTTTAGATGGAGGCATTGTGGTTTTTGACGGCGAAGAAGGTGTTCAATCCCAATCGGAAACTGTCTGGCGTCAAGCCGATAAATACAATGTTCCCCGGATTTGTTTTGTCAATAAAATGGACAAAACGGGGGCGGATTTTAAAAATACCATTGAGGAGATCAAGGATCGTTTAGGGGCGACGCCAGTCATAATGGCTTTACCCATTGGGGTAGAAAAAGATTTTCAGGGCATTGTTTTGCTTTTAGAAAGAAAAGCTTTAATCTGGGAAGGCGATGAAACCGGCGCCAAATTTCATCCGGTAGAAATCCCGGTCCAGATGAAAGAAGAAGTCGAAAAAGAACGAGCTTATTTGGTGGAGCAGATTTGCGAGTATGCTCAGGATGAAAAACTTTTAGAACAATACTTAGAAGGTCAAGAACCAACTTTGGATGACCTGAAAAAAAGTTTGCGCCAAGCCACCATTAGCTACAAGCTGGTACCTGTTCTTTGCGGCTCTTCTTTGCGCCACAAAGGTGTCCAGCCTTTACTGGACGCGGTGATCGATTATTTGCCTTCGCCGCTTGACATCCCCCCTGTTACTGGCTATAATCCAAGATTAGAAAAAGACGAGCAACGTCAGGCGAAGGCCACGGAGCCTTTTGTGGCTTTGGCTTTCAAAGTGCAAACCGATCCTCACGTAGGCCGTCTGACTTATATTCGGATTTATGCTGGCACTTTAACATCTGGTAGTTATGTTTACAACGCCACCAAGAAAAACAAGGAAAGGGTGGGTCGTTTACTGCTAATGCACGCTAACAAAAGAGAAGAAATCAGCAAAGCTGAAGCCGGAGAAATTGTGGCAATTGTTGGTCTTAAAGATACGACTACGGGAGACACTTTGGCTGATCAGGACAAGCCGCTGATTTTAGAATCAATTTCTTTTCCCGATCCAGTGATTTCTTTGGCCATTGAGCCCAAAACTCGTTCTGATCAAGAAAAATTAGGTTATTCTCTGAAAAAATTAGCCGAAGAAGACCCGACTTTCAAAATCAAAACCAATCATGAGACCGGCCAGACAATTATTTCTGGTATGGGAGAACTCCATTTGGAAATCTTAATTGACCGGATGAAGCGGGAATTTAAGGTAGAGGCCAACACCGGTAATCCCCAAGTGGCTTATAAAGAAACAGTCACCCAAACAGCTGAAGGCGAAGGCAAATACATTCGTCAATCCGGCGGCCGGGGTCAATATGGCCACTGTTGGCTTAGAGTTAAGCCCCAAGAACAAGGTCAAGGTTATGAATTCAAAAATGAGATCAGAGGCGCAGCCATTCCCCGGGAATTTATTTCGGCGATAGAAAAAGGTGTCAAAGAAGCGATGGAAAACGGCGTTTTAGCTGGTTATCCCTTAGTGGATATGCAGGTAGCAGTTTATGATGGTTCTTATCATGAAGTTGACTCTTCAGAAATCGCTTTTAAGATTGCTGGTTCCACTGCTTTACAAGCGGCGGTCAAATCAGCCCAACCGGTTTTGTTAGAGCCGATTATGAAGTTGGAAGTCACCACCCCAGACGAGTTTTTAGGAGAAGTTATCGGTGACTTATCCAGTAAACGGACCAAAATTTTAGGCACCGATACCAGAGCCAAAACCAAAATCATAAAAGGCTTAGTGCCTTTAGCAGAAATGAGCCAATATGCCACTAGCCTGAGGACGCTGACGGCAGGCCGGGCCACTTTTTACATGGAGCCCAGCCATTATGAAAAGGTACCTGTCAACATAACTAATCAGATTATCAGTCAAAAAAACAAAAGCGAAGCAGATAAAAATTAGTATTAATCCGTCTCGCCAACCGGCGGACGAGATAAAAAGGAGAAAATATGGCAACTTATAAACGAACTAAACCGCATATCAATATTGGCACTATTGGCCACGTTGATCACGGGAAAACTACTCTTTCTGCCGCCATTACCCAAATTTTATCCAAAAAGGGCATGGCCGAAGCCTTAAAATTTGAAGACATTGATAAGGCTCCAGAAGAAAAAGAAAGAGGCATTACTATTTCTATTTCTCATTTAGAGTATGAGACAGAAAAAAGGCACTATGCCCACATTGACTGTCCTGGTCACAAAGACTACATCAAGAACATGATTACTGGCGCCGCCCAAATGGATGGCGCTATTTTAGTGGTAGCGGCGACTGATGGGCCTATGCCTCAAACCAGAGAACATATTTTGTTAGCCCGTCAGGTCGATGTGCCGGCTTTAGTAGTTTTCATCAATAAAGTCGACGCTGTTGACGACAAAGAGCTTTTAGATCTAGTGGAAATGGAAGTCAGGGAGCTTTTGAAAAAGTATAAATTCCCTGGGGACGAGATTCCTATTATCCGCGGCTCAGCTTTGAAAGCCTTAGAAGGCGATGCTGAAGCACAAAAGCAGATTATGGAATTGCTCAAAGCAGTAGATGATTATATTCCTACCCCAAAAAGGCCGCTTGACAAACCTTTCCTAATGCCGGTCGAGGATGTTTTCTCAATTAAAGGTAGAGGGACAGTGGTTACTGGCCGGATTACCAGGGGTGAAGTTAAAGTTGGCGATACCATTGAGATTGTCGGTTTAAAAGACACCACCAAGACTACAGTTACCGGTGTGGAAATGTTTAGAAAACAACTGGACAGCGGCCAGGCTGGTGATAACGTGGGTATTTTACTGCGAGGCGTGGAGAAAAAAGATGTGGAAAGGGGTCAAGTTTTAGCCAAACCTGGTACTGCTACCCCTCACACCGAATTTGAGGCAGAAGTTTACATTCTCACCAAAGAAGAAGGCGGTCGTCATACCCCATTCTTTACTGGTTACAAACCTCAATTTTATATTGGTACCACTGATGTTACCGGCGATGTTACTTTACCCAAAGGGGTAGAAATGGTCATGCCCGGAGATAACGCTAAAATGACAGTTAAATTGATTGTGCCGATTGCCGTAGAAAAAGGTCTCCGCTTTGCTATTCGCGAAGGTGGCAAGACTGTGGGCGCCGGCACCATTAGTAATATTTTAAAATAATTTTTAATCCTCCCCGACGGTCACGTCGGGGGGATACATTAAAAGCACATTAAATGAATAAAGCTAGAATTAGGGTTAAGTTGAAAGCTTTTGATCATCGGATTATCGATGAGTGTTGTCAAAAGATTTTGCAAACCGCCTTGTCTACCGGGGCTAAAATTGTAGGGCCAGTGCCTTTACCCACTAAAAGGAAAATGATTACGGTTCTCACAAGTCCCCATACAGATAAAAACGCGCAGGAGCATTTTCAAATTCTAACCCACAAAAGACTGATTGATATTGTTCAACCCACAGAAAAGACTATTGATAGTCTGATGCACCTAGAGCTGCCTGCGGGCGTGGGCATTGAAATCAAAATGTAAAAGGAGTTAAGCTAACAAGACTGGCCCGCTCCCGGGCCATTTTTTTTGATAAAAATGAAAATTAATCAATTTTATGGTTTTAAATTAGGCCAAATGCAAACCTTTAACAAAAAAGGTAAAAGGTTAGTGGTGAGCAAAATCAGCGCTTTGCCTTTAAAAATTGTCCGCTTAAAAACAGAGGATAAAGATGGTTATTGGGCTTTACAAGTGAGCCTTAAAAAAGGCAAAAAAATCCTGGTGAGAGAAATTAAACTCACCGATCAAATTGAGATCAAAGACCAAAAAGAAATTACCTTGGCTCAAGTTTTTAAGGCCGATGACTTGGTGCAAGTGAGGGGGGTAACCAAGGGTAAAGGTTTTAGCGGCGGGATGAAGCGCTGGGGTTTTCATGGCGGCCCTCGGACCCATGGTCAATCAGATAGAGCTAGAGCCGTTGGTTCTATTGGTCAAGGGACTAATCCGGGTCGGGTTTGGAAAGGCAAAAAAATGCCTGGCCATATGGGTCAAATGGCTAAAACGATTAAAAATCTTAAAGTTTATAAAATTGATGAAGAAAAAAAACAGCTTTGGCTGACGGGTTTAATCCCCGGCGCCAAAGGCGGTTTGGTGAAGATTTCCAAATGACCAGTATTGATGTTTTAAGTACCAGCAATAAGAAATTGAAAAAACTGAGTTTACCCTCAACTATTTTTGCGGCCAAAATCAATCCCAGCCTGATGGCCCAGGCAGTGCGGGTCTATTTGAGCAACCAACGCCAAGCTCCAGCTAAAACCAAACGGCGGGGAGAAATTAGTTTATCCGGGGCCAAAATTTACAAACAAAAAGGTACGGGTCGGGCCAGACACTCTGATCGTAAACCAGGTATTTTTGTTAAAGGAGCTAAGGCTCATGGGCCTACTGGCGAACAGAATTTTAAACTTAAACTGAGTAAAAAAATGAAGAAGCAAGCTTTGTTTTCCGCCCTCAGCAGCAAATTAAAAGATAAAGAAATAATGGTGGTGGTTGGTTTGGATAAAATCGCAACAGAGACTAAAAAATTAGCAACCATATGGCAAAAGCAGAAAGCAGACACAAAACAGACAGAGGTATTGCACAAGG
>SDBT01001465.1_pt1 | contig 41646 bp, 64 predicted proteins | sample 2277101 | NCBI WGS metagenome assembly SDBT01 (sample SAMN10404973, study PRJNA504765) | marine sediment metagenome | isolation source: marine sediment core GS10_PC15, 103 cmbsf | place: Arctic Ocean: Southern Knipovich Ridge | collected 2010 | reverse complement strand
CTCTGAGTGAATTCCATCGTCGTCCAAGATGCACCAATCAGGAATGCCATGCTCCCGATCCCTACCAATACTTTTAACCATACCGGCCATTTGTCTTGCTTTGCCATGTTGTTCCCCTATCTGAATGCTGGAAATTGTCTTTGCTGCTGCTGCCTTGTCGGAGTCGGTTGGAATTGTCCTGTCCGTATTTGCTCCTCTGTAATCTTTGTTGCTCGCTGGAACTTGATTTGTTTTCGCCTTGCCGCCTTTTGCTGGGCTTCTTGCCTGTCAATTGTGTTCAACAGGTTCACTATGCGGGCCGTCGTAGCCGCCAATGTTGTTGAACCTGGTTTGAGTTTGATCCCGCTGGTGATGAGTTTCGAGCCAAGTGGATGCGCTGCAAGTTTTGCAAAAGAGCGAGGCCCCATAACCAAAGCGCCGCCGGCGGCTGCTTGGAGAAAATCGCCTTCACGCACACCATTGTATAAAAGTACAAGACCTCCAACTTGCCCACCTCTCACAAACAAGGACGCACCGCCTGTTTTTTTACGACCAAGCGCCTGCATCAAATCCCGCATGTTTCTCAGTTGTCGCTTGCCTGTCGCGTCCGGTAGCATTTCATCAATTGCTTCTTTGCCCATTTTGCGAATGATTCCTTCAAAGGTGTTGGGCAGAACAATTGAACCTTCGGCGGTTTCCTTGGTTGACTTCTCAAGGGCATCCGCAAAGAATGCTGTCCGTAATTGGTTCCATAGCCGCGTGCCCTCTTTGCTTCTTTTGCCGCTGATTGGTTCTATCAAGGATTCCCGTAGTGCTTTTATCGCAGTCGGATTCTTTTGTGGGAATAACTCCTTGACAACATTCGTCGGATTTTTGGAAAGACGTTCGGCAAGTTTTTCAGAGAATGTTTCTTCAAGCCCTTCACGAGAAACGCGGTACAGATTAGCAAGGTTGCGGTGCAGCAGTTGTACTTCTTTCGGAGCATTCTTCACGCTGGCTGGGTCGGTAAGTGCATTGAATGTCAGTTGCTCAATTTGCTTTACAAGGGCCTCATCCTGCCCTACATCACGATGCAACTTGCGAACGTCACGTAAGATTTTACTGCGGAACTTGCGCATTTGCCCGAACGTGAAATCATCTTTGAGATTCAGGAACTTGTTAAATTCTCTCTCTGCTTCTTCTGTCAATAGTACCGCACCTTTTTTCCCGCGTTTCAATAGGGCTCTGTTTTCCTTCAATTGCTTGATGACGAAACGTTTAAGCGGCCTCGTGCTTACTGTTACCGGCTCTACAAACTGCTCAAGTTCTTTGAAACCAGGAGATAGTCTGCCGGTAGTTGCTTCGCCAACAACACGCCGGGCCTGCCGCGTCAGTGGCTTGCCGGTTTCGTCGAGTATAGTTGACGGAACAGTGACATCGCCAAACTGACGAGTAGTTTTCACCGCAGTTAAATCGTCAAGATGTTTGTACAAAGGATCAAATAGGTCATCCAGAATCTTGAATACTCTGCCACGCGGCTTGGTTATTCCTTCAGCAAATTCTTTCCCCAATTCAGTTGGACCAATCCGGGCAAAACCAGCCGCCATTTCGTCAAGGAACGAATCGGCGTATACGAGCCCTGCACTCAGATTCTTTGCCGTCAACTCCTCGAACACTTCCCTTGCCCCGAATGAACCTCTTGCTATTTCTTCGGCAATGCTCAAAGACAATCGTTTGTCGAGTGTTGTTGGCGGGAACACGCCGCCGAATTTAACAAAGTCATCGGCAAGCCGTGCTGATTCAGGGATAACCCTTTTGACTGCCGGAGAAAATGCCAACTTGAATGCCCTCGTAACCGCCCCGCCCCCGGCTTCAAATGCTGCTTCAGTGCCGAATGCCTTCAGAAGTTCGCTTGTTCCGGCAATGCGTTTTTCCTCAAGCCCAACCTGGGCCGCTTCACCTGCCGTACCGAACAACCCTGCGCCAACAATCGGCGAAACACCCCGGACAGCTTTGGCTATTGCGAGCGGGATTGTTATCGCCTCATCTATCGGACCCGGGATAAGTTGTCCAATGGCGAGCGGGGCAGCGATTGCACCAACAATGCCGCCGATTGCTTTACCTGTTCGCGGAGCATCAACTTTCTTGCCGACATTGAGAACGAAGTCTATTTGTTCAGGAGTCTTGCCGAGGCCGACAAGTTCTCGTCTGGCTTCTTCTTGTTCCTGCTGTTGAGTCTGCAAACGACCTCTTTCAAGTCCAATGCTCGGGCCTGCTATTTCACCAAACTCACCAGGGCTTGGAATACGCACCGGACGTTTCGGGCCGCGTCTTGCCAGAATATCAAACAGTTCTTCTTCACGCTCCTGCCCGAGAACATTTTCTTCAGATTCCAATGCCTGGAATTCCTGTTCTTCTTCGTCGCTTAGTCCTTGCTGCTGCGACAACTGCTGTTCTTCGGCAAGCAATGTCTGAAACTCCTGTTCTTCGGTAGCGGTCAAAGGCATTATTGACCTCTCTTTCTTCGCAGTTCCTCTAAGCGGGCCTTTTTGTCGGGGGCCAATAGTGAAGTCGTTTCTTGCTGGATGGGATCACCCAACTGAGCATCAAGTGGCGCAGGCGATGGTGCGCCTTGTTGGCCTTCCACTCCTACTTCAGACAACGCCTGTCTTAGTGCCTGTTGTTCAGCCTGTTTCTTGTCTCTCGCATTTAGAACAGTGCCACTATTAAGGATTTGCGTTAAAATATCGCGCGTCCTTTGTCGTACTTTTATCGCACTGTCAATCTTTGATTTGAATTCGGTCGGCGAATCTTTCAAGGCCGATGGGAACGCGAGTTCAATTTGTTCAGCCATCTCTTTCTGTCCGGCGGCAACACCAGTGGCCCACTTCTTGAAGACAACGAATTCTCTTTGCGCATTCCTTCGCCAAGAGGCAAACTCCGAAAGTGTTTGTTTCTGTTCTGCTGTGACGGGCCTGCCAATAAGTCTACCAGGGTCCAACTTGCCAAGCTTTTCGCGAGCAACCGTTATTTCCTGTCCAATTCTGAAAGGAATTTCGGAAAATTCGTCCCTGAAACTACCAGCTATGTCTTCAAGATTGGCTATATCAATTGTCGCGTCCTTCAATTCTTTTTGTATCCCTGCCGCTACTGGTTTTTGTAATTGTGTGAAGATTGTAGGGTCTACGTCACCAACCTTTTCTGGAAGGGTTGCTTCGCCGATGAACTGTCTATTCGTCAGTTTTCCCTGTTCGTCAAAAGTGTCCATCACCCGTATGGTCCTGCTCGCGTCTTGCGGGTCTACTATAACACTGGACCTTTGTGTGGTTTTTGGTGCAACTGCTCGCGGGTCAATTCCAGCTTTTATCCGCCCGGCTGTCCGTTCTTCCGTGTCAGATAATCCCAATCCAGCAAAGGGCTCTGTCGGTTGTACTGCTCGCGGTGTAAGCCCGGCTTCTATCCGTCCGGCTTGGCGGCGTTCTGGTTGAGTTAATCCCAATCCAGCAAATTGGTCCGGCTGCTCTTGCAATGCCCGTGTAAACAATGACCGACTAACATGGCTTTGTAAATCAATCGGCCCGCGTGCGGATGTCGTGGGGTTGAGAACGTCAAGGAAATTGCCGCCGCCGCCGTCAAGCCCTTTGAGCGCCCCGGCAGTCTCAGCAGGCGTTCGACCCTCCTCTATGCCGGTCAGGAGCACGTTTTGTATGTCGCGCTCCTTGCGCCTTGATTTGATTTCGCCGATTAGACTGATTATAGTTGCAAAGCCTTTTGCATTCGCAAACGCAAACGGGTCGGCCCTTGCTGCCGGTAGTATAGGTACATGTGCCATTATGCCGCCTCTTTCTTCTGACTGAAGCCGGTGAACGCCCCAGCAACTTGACTGAAGATGCTCGGACTTGTCGTGCCGGGGTCAAACGCAAAGCCTGGACCGCCGAGAATCTGGGCAAGGGCCTGAAGCCTCAATTGGTCCTGCCTGAATTTAATCTCGATGTCTGCTATCTTCGAGGCTTGCGTTGCATCAAATCCGGCCTGCACCAAATCCCTCTCAAGAGTAAATCTCTGCGTGGCCTCAAGCCGCCTGAGTTCCCCTGCATCCGCCGCTTCGCCCAACTGAGCCAATGTAGTGATTGCACCAACTCGTCTTGATTCTGCGCGTTCTTCAAGCGGAGCAAGCGCCGCCGCAAGTTGTGTGGATGCTTCGCCTGCCGCTTGACCTGCGACACGTCCTCCAGTTGTACTACTGAGCGCCCCTCTCTGTCCCAGTCCACGAAGGACGCGATTTATGCCCAATTCCCCCGACCTTCGCACCGCCGTCTCTGTCGCCCTGAAGCCCGGTATGTTCTCCGCAGTCACCGGCGTCGTCGCCAAATCGCGGGCAAGGCCAATCGAGGTCTCAAGGCCCGGAACGTCGCCACGCGCAAAATCAGACAATCGGTTGAATCCGAAAAGCTCTGTTTGTGTCGGCGGGGCAATTTGTCTCACAGGTGATTCGATGTCCCCTACGCCGATTCCCAAGAGTCCAGCCTGCGCTTGCCGCTGCACATCAGTTAAGGGTATCTTCTCAAAGCCCCGGCCTCTGGTTTTATTCGCGAATATGTCTTCAATAAGTCCCATTATATTGCCTCTCCAAATGAATTAAGTACGTATTCGATTTCAACAAACCGCACATGGCCATCGTCATCAGCCGTGCTCTCGGATTTGTCAAGGTATAGTCGTGCTGATATAACCTGTTGCGGCCCTGCATCTATCGTCGAAGCAAATTCAGTTTCAATAAAATCAGTCGCATTCACAGGCGTTACATCCTCAAAGATCGTCGTTGGCGTGCCGCTTGTCCTGCTTCCGTCTTCGTCCTTTACAATGTATTCCAAAACCCAGCGATAATTGCCCGAACTCCAATTAGGGTCAGGGACCCACATCAAATGAAATTCAACATCTACACTACCATCTACGTTTTCCGGCAGATGTATATCGAGCGGGATTTCTTCATCATTGCCCGCGCCTAATGGATTAAAAGCAAGGGTCTCCACGAGAATATTTCCGCTTGCACCAACTGCTAACACTTCTTGGCCCGGAGGCGTGATAGCGCCACCAATCCTTAGCGCCGCGATGTCAATGGCGATTTCTTGTTTTGCTCGCGCATTGCCTACAAGTGTGATCCGTCCCGTTGAGGCGTCAATCACGACGTTGTGCGCAGCCGCCCCAGCAATCAATCCGCCGAGAACCTGAAGTGTTGCCCCTGGCGAATTTGTACCGATCCCCAACCTTTTGAGCGTGTTATTCCAGAACAGTTTCGCATTGTCTTCGGTAACATTAGTTCCATTGGAGAACAGCACCGAACCGGCTGTCAGTGCCTCCCCCATCGCAAGTTCGAGAACTGTTCCATCTTCAAACTTATCTCTGAGTCTTTTGTAAACGTCGTCGAAAATGCGGTTGTTTTCCCGGATAAGTTCTGCAAGTTGCTCGGCAGTCGCCCCCCGCTGCGGCCCCCTCAATCCTAAACTTGTTGGTAATTGCGTCGGCATTATCGAAATCCGTCAAATACGAAGTCCACAAAGGTCATTCTCAAAAACTCGAAAGCGTTTGCGCCCTCGACTTCCCAGACAAAATGCTTACCTCTGACGTTGAAGGGCAAGTGCAAAGATACATACTTCGGCTCGTCAGAATCGACAAGAGAACCTGTCCCTACTTGTTGAAAAGCACCGCCGTCAATTGAAACATTCACGGTAACGCTGCCCGTCGTTTTTCTGTTCAAATACAATTCCACGCCGTTGTTGATTCTCTTTTTCTCATGTGGCCGTGCGAAGTCTGTCGCTACCCTGAGATTGCCTGAGAAATCAGATCCGTCGTCCTGCGTCGATGTGTGCAGCGAGAAAGTATTTCCATTGTAGTCAGACGCCAAATCCAACGGGAAACCGATCACGTTGAATCCGATGTCATATTTGCCCCACGCCGCCCCCCATGCAGCGTAGGTCGAATACGGCAGAGTGTCGTACTGAAAAGAAGTCTGGGCAGTGTAGTCGCCGAATGCCCGAATATCGAATTGGTCATGTACGAATGTACTCAGAGTTTCAGGGTTGAACTCGATTACTGCGTTGTTTGTTTCGGAGGCGCTTATTGGAACGGCGAACCAAATCAGGTTCAATTCGTCGATGTACGTTGCCTGAGAGAATTCCGCCGCCGCCGCGTTGATATTTTTGACAGTCACATCGGCGAGCCTGGACAATGGCGCTGAAGTCCTGAATTCCCGAATTGTGAAGTCTGTAGCCAGCCAGTACAATCGCCCTTCTCTATCGTTTACCAGCGTCGCATCGGAAAGACAACCCACCTCAAGACCCTCTTTCGCCCATTCCCAAACTGTATCAGAAGTCACAATCCAACCGCGTTCCATCGAATCGGATTTGGCGATAATTAGATCGTCCCCGTGCCTGGCAAAGCCTGTGATGAATCCCGGGGTCCGGTCGAATGTCTTTTCTCCTGCATCGCCCGAACCATCCTGATTCCAATCCTGAGCATCCCGTATCGAGTGCCATGCCTTGTTTTGTGTGAAAACGTCGCCGTCGTTGTCTGTGTAATAGCCAATCACCAGGCGGTCAGTGAATGCGAAAAGATACTTGGCCCTTACTATGTAATCCGGCCCTGAATCATTCAACCTCAGCCCAACATCCGCCCCGCCACCTGCGCCGCTGTCGTCATCGTCAAGATTGACGAAATCATTTGACGCCGTATCTGCGACGTTCCACCATAAGATAAAGTCTACGTTATTCGTCGCGTAGACGTTATCGCGCCAAGTGACTATATTCCAGCGTTCCACTGACGTCGGTGTGCCTGTTGTGTACTTCACTGTCAACAAGGCACTGGCATTCGTCCACAGCCAAATGTGGTAAATCGTCGCCAGCAGCAGGTATTCCGTGCCTGTGTTTTGGTCTACGTGCCTGTGGTATTTGATAATCGGTGTAGCGCCGACGAGCAGATTTCCATCGGCAACTGCACTGGCCGGGGTCTCAGAAACAACAATATCGGTGTTGGCCCCGTTATCAGTGGCGCTCACAAAGGTATAAAGCTTATCATTGCCGGTCGAGCCGTTCACCCTCACTTGGTCATTGTCCACATTGGCCTTTATCGTCGTGGCGTTATTGCCCGCAATTGTGAAGGTGCTCCCAGCCACGCCGGTTATGGCGTAGACATTGATCGGCGTTTTGACCTTCACGCGGTCGGCGTCGAGCAGTTCACCTGTCCTGCCGGAAACCCTGCCGTATTCTCCATATCGCTCAGTGATATTCCTGGAGTCTTTGGCGAGAAATCCTTCTTCGAGTAACAGCGTCGGCGTGTTCTCGCGTATTCCGAACTTCGGGCTGGATATGTCAAAACTTGCCACTACTGATCTCCGAAGGCCATTACCATACAAGTTGACGGGTCTATCTTGATTCCATCGTCGCCGAAAATGAGCACCGTCACGCTGCCTGCCGCCGGGCTTGTTCCTGGTTTGACTGAAACAATTGCCTGGGCAGTCGCGTGCGCCGCCATGCCCGTTACTGCGTAATCTGCATCGGCGAAGGGCGCCGTAAAGGAAATCGTGAAATCGCCGGTATCATTGCGGGCAACAGTTGCGTTGAATCCTGTCCCGTTTATGTTCCCGGTCGCGTCAAAGCTCACCCATGCCTTACACAGACCGCTCACTATGTCGTTTTCGACCTTGGCAAGCGTTACATTATCATCGAGAATCTTGACGGTCGTGACGGCGTCGGCTTCGATTCGGTCGGCATCAACAGCATCGTCGGCTAATTGAGCAGTGTCGATAATATCGTCCGTCAGTACGCCGCCAGTGGTTAGTTGAAGAACGGCGCCATCCTTATCCTGCCAGAACAACTCGGCTATGCCGGAGATAGTCTTTGTGTAAAGTGCCCCTTTCCCAGTGCCCGGGGCCGGGTCTGCGCCAAGGGCAGCGTTGAAAGTGACTTTACGATGCTCACCAGTATCGGCGTCGTCAACAGTGTTCCCGGACTTGTCCCAAATATGGTCGACGTTTTCGCGTTCCTGCGTCGCCGCCTTGATTTCCCGCATCCTGTCGTCGGCTTCTTGAGGGTCGTCAGTGCCCGCCGGTGTCGCGACGTTGAAGGTCTCGTTAAAGACGGTTGATACCGAATACGAACTGATTGTAACAAGGAACAAAAATGAGAGCAGACATACTATTTTCCACTTCGTTTTCATTTTAACCTCTCAGAATAGATACCTGTGATTCTACAATTGCCCGAAGGTCGATCTTTTCGTTTTCATAGAAAGCAATCCATTTGTCGGCGTACCATTCCCGCCGCATCAAGTGACTTTTGAAATGAGTTGTTCCGAAGTTGATTGCGTTTATGGCGTCGTCCCCGAATTCAAAAGTGTCGGCGCTCTGGGCATGATGTTTATAAAACCAAATATCAGTCGTGAACGAAGCCCCAGCAGTTGGATAGATAAAGATTTTGTTGTTGTTCTTGGCAAACTGCGTTGGATTCGACCGCAACCCGGCGTTGAAACTTCGCATCAAGTTCTTGTATTCTCGAAAACCACCAGCCAAAGGAACTAACGGGGCAAGATCATTGCTGCCATCGTTCAGGGTTATTGTTATCTCTTGTTTGAAGCAGTCAGGGTAATCAAGCGTTTCGTCGCCGTCTGCAAGAGTCTGCGTTGTATCTTCGCCCGTCAACAGATTCGATTTCGACAAATCGTTCAGGCAGGTCTTGATTGCAACATCTAAATCCGTGCCCGAAAAGTTCGTCTGAAGGGCCTCGTTTACGAAAGCGATAATGTCGTTTCTATCAATCGCCATACAATCACCTCAAGAACGGAGCGGGCGCAAAGGAGAATGAGAATGCGCCCGCTCCCAAAATCCTTACTCAGTAGGCTGCAAACCAACACGATAGGACAACTTGAATCCGTAAAGATTGAAGTCGTCGGCAGCGGCAGTTGAGGTAATATGAACAATGATGTGATCGCCACCATTCAAATCCGCCTCGTTACCGATACCTGCTGCATTGGTAACAAGAGGCTTGAGGCCCCGACCTGCGCTATCGGCGATTACAATAGTGTCCGTAATAATCGCGGTCGTATTGGCAGCGCCGTCATACTCATAGAACAACACGTCTATGTTGCATTCTTCGCCAGCTTGTTCAGCAATATCGAACGTGATTATGAGGTCGGCTTGTGTGCCTGTGTCAACAAAATCGTCGGGCAGTGGGAAAGAGAAAACGGTAGTATCCGTCTCGTCGTCTACCTGGACAAAGCCTTCAGTAGAACCGATTTCGTCGGCCCCAGTGTTCAAACCGCTGCACGTCAGCCCTGTTCCACCGCCGACAATACACTCCGTCGCAGTCGAAAAACCGGCAGAAATCGGGAAATACTTGGCCTTATGCTCAAAGGTGGCCGTCGTCGCAAGGATACCGGCTGCATCGGCGGCAACTAAGGTGATAACGCTGGCGGCATTCAATTCGATGTCGCCGTTACTACCACCGTCGGCATTCAACATGATACCGCCATCAGTAGTCTCGAAGTTGATTGCATCGCCGGCAATTGCACCGCGAGCATCGACCTTGAACTGATCGGCGACGGATTCTTCGCTTGCGATTACCTTGACAGTTCCGCCGGTCGCTGTGATGTCAATATCGAACGTCGCAGCAGCGCTAATATCGACACCACCTGCCGGTGCTGAAATCACAACTGCGTTTGCAATAGCCTCACCGCCGGATAGATTGGCCGAGCCAGAGGTGCAGACAAGGTCCAGGTCTTTTGCAGCTGCACCGGTCGCCGTAATATCTACGCCGCCTGTACCGGTCATTACAATACTGTCTGCAATGTCCTCAGTTGCGGTAATGATCACAGAACCACCAGTATTTGCGATGCCAATATCGTCACCCGCTTTACCAGCAGCCGTCATCACAATTTCAGCACCTGAGTTAATCGTGATACCACCTTCTGCGTTGTTGGCAAACAGTCGGATGGCGTTGGGCTGTGCCTCAGTTGAAGTGATCAAGATAGAGCCACCGGTATTGACAATGGATATATCTTTGCCTGATCCGCCTGTTACATCTATATCAATACCGCCAGTCACGTCAATATTGAGCGTATCTGTAGCATTTTCGGTAGCTATGATATTGATCGAGCCGCCCTGGTTATTCAGGGTGATGTCTTCGCCTGCTGCTCCAGTCGTCGTGATGTCAATGTCGGCGAGGGAAGTGATGTCGATACTGCCAGCGGCACCAGTAGTCACTATGGTTATCGCAGGGTCGGCCGCTTCGCCGCTATCAATGAGCACGCTGCCAAGAGTCGAATCAATCGTAATGTCAGCAGAGGCATCCGTTGTAGTAATATCGAGGCTGCCATCGGTGTTGATTGTTCCGGTTGATGTGCTGTCAATGGTGAGCGTGCCTGCGGTCGAACTGCCGAACGTCATAGCACCAGTCGAAGTACCGGTATTGATTCCGGTATTGAAATTCGAGTTGTGATTGAGTGTCGCAGCGCCGCCGTCCCAGACAAAAGACGGAACACCTGCGTCCACTTTCAAACCCAACAGCGTGCCGATATAGACATTGAAATCGGAGTTCTTGGCAGTGCCGGATAGTCCAATAATGAAATTGGAATTATCGACCGCAGGCGTGAAGGTGATCGTATTCGCAACCGTTCCGGCGTTGATCACCCAATCGCTGTTCGTTCCCATCGTAATTGACTCGTCATCTTCGTAACTCGTCGAACTAATGTCCTTCAAGAACAATGGGAATATCAGCTTTCCGATATTGCCGCCGAGAGACCTTCCGCCCGAACTGAAAGTATCCGTCCCGTCAGTGATCGTGAAGTCATACTGATCGGGGCCCCACCAAGTGAAAAACCCGGTGCTGTTCAGGGTCGTGTTGTCGGAGGTCGTGGTCAGTGGAATCGTGATTACATTGGTTTTGTTGCGACGTGCGTAAATCACTGCGTCCGTCGTAGTGCCGGGCGCGTAGATGCTGACCGACGTTATCGCAACCCTGCGGTCCAATTCGTCCCAGACCTGAATTTGGTGGTACGAAAGACCGAAATTGTCTGCCAAAACAGGTGCTACAAAGAGCATTGCCAGCAGAATCGTCAAAAGTGTCTTTTTCATAATACTGTCCTTTCATGGCCTAATAAAATCAGGCTCTTTTGGGGGTTGCGGCTTAGGCGTCCAGAATGACCTCAGTGTCCATTGCGAAGATCGCTTCGGTCGAGGTTGGAGTTTCCGTGCCGGGATCGTTGAAGATCGTCGGCTTGACGCCGTAAATCAGATCAACGACAACTTTCCCTTTTCTGGCATCGACCAAGTCTTCATGCCACGTCGGTTTCTGGGCCCATCCGAAGGCCAACGCCTGAGCGCCGACTAACAAGGCCCTGGCTACGCTCCTGTTGATCGCAACAGCGTCCGTAGTCGCCGTTCGATTCGTGTCGAGTAGAAAACCCTCAGCAATCGTCGTTCCGCCAGCACCAGTGCGTATGGGGATTCTGTCGTATTCCCAGACAACCATTCCGTCCCACATGAACGAAGCGCCTGAGAAGATGGGATTGAGGTTTCCGCGAACCTGAGCGTCTTTCGTAATCGTCGCCCAGCCGAGCGTTCCGGTTTCGGCCTTAATTGCCTTGACCTGGAGCGGGTGCATGAGAATCAAGAAGAACTTGCCGACTTTCGGGCCGGAAACGCCTTTTCTCACGTCGTCCGGGTTCATTTTGCTAAAATCGGTGATAAGCACGGGCCGAAATCGCGGAGCTTGAGCTAAAGCGCGTCTCTTGATTGCACTGAGTAGAAGCGTGCCCATGAGATTGTCGCCTTGAGTTCCGGCCGTCAGTAATGCGTCTGTCGCGTACGAAACACCGCTATTGCCGAGTGTTCCGGCTGCGCTTTGACCACCGTAATAAATCCGGTCACTCGTGGGGTAACTCTCGTTGATGGTCTGAATGGCGCTACCGCTGCTGTTCTCATTGTAAAGTCCAGCCATAGCGGTAATGAGGTCGTTTTCAAGGGCCTCAACGAGCCATTCACCCAAATCATCACGAGACTCAGGGCGAATGTTCGTCCTTGTTCTCTGCTCACTGATCGGGCCGTCCGAAACGACTGAATGCGCCCGCTCGTGAACTATGAGAGACATATTCCGGCGCTGAAGCGCTTCTTCGTTCCCGGTCGTGTTGCCACCATCGCCTTGTCCTGGACTTGAAAGCGGTATCTTGCTGTCGAAGACAATGGTGTCGCCTTTGCGGCGCATGAGTGCTTCTTCAACTTGAATAGCACTGTTCTTGTCCTTGCCCATCAATGGTGTGAGAAGCATATTCTGCAAGGCATAAACAAAAGTCTTTTCAGACCATTCGGTCTGCGTCCTCGGATCATTCGAGGGGAATACTGTATTCGCCATAATGCGTCCTTTCCGAAGGAACGCATTCGAGGGCTACATAAGTCGAGCAATATGTGGTGCGACGGTGCTGACAATCTCAGCTTGCGTCTTCACTTTTCCTTCAACTTGCTCGTCGTCTGTACTGCCTTCTTCCGCGTCCTTCTCTTTGGTTTCCTTGGTTTTTGGTTTGGCAGCATCCTGTAGACGAATGATTTCCGGCCCGAGTGTGGTATCAGCCTTGGCTTTTGCCAGCATGATCTCATAGCACTTTTGTGCCCTGTCCGTCGCTTGCGAAATGTCCAACCTGTCGCCATCTGTCAGTAAGTGAGCAGTTTGGTTCGCAAGTGCCTGGAAGTCCAGCCCTTGACCCATCTGACCAACCCCGAATTTCGTGACTGCGTCAGTCTGGGCCTTACGTACAGCAGCGTCCTCAGTGGTCCGAGCGGTGGCGTGGCGCGTCTTCTCTGCTTCTTTGGCGTCCCACTGCTTCTGAGCCAATAAGGTCTCACCTGTTGGGGCGTAACCAGGGTTTTCCCTGATATGGGCATCAAGAGGTGATTCTTCCGCTGTTGCGGGTTGAACTTGAGCCGCTGGCTGACTTGCTTGGTTCTGCAAGGCAATGTTTTGAAGTCTGAGGTTTTCGATAGTGGCTCGGTCCTGCCTGCCAGTTTCGCGCAATTCCTGCACGACGGCAAGCGGGGCCGTCTCTACCTTTTCCTCAGACGACTTCTCAGCCGGTACTACGGTGTCTACAGTCTGTTCTGCGTTGTCTTGGTTTTGTTCCGTCATATTGTTACTCCTTTTTCCCGGCTGAGAATCCGCCGTCTACCCACGATAACCTTCGTGGTCAAGTCCTCCCGCGCTACCCGCACGGTAGAGTCTTCCCGCTTCTTCTGTAGCGGTCACAGGGCCGATTTCCACCTCACAGCCTTTGGTAAAATCCGGGCAATAAAAAAGACGGTACGTAGAATGTGTAGGCATCCTACAATACCGTCTTTAGTTATTCTTGCGTTGTCAGAGACCTGCGCCGATCTCTGTCAAACCCGGCTATTCACTTGTTACGTTAGGGTCCGAAGTCATTTCCGAGTCAGTGCCCTTGACTATCACTGTTTTTATACTTGGGCTAATGTCTCGCCATATCACCAAACCGTCTGCGCGACACCCGATCTCTGTATCTGGGCGAACAAACTCATTCAAATGGTATCCGTCCGGCCTGGCAAGAGATGGACAACCGAGCCAATCCGTCTGATTCGGGTCCGCTGGCGATTTTTCAAGCTTATCCAGCCTGGCGTTCGCTCTCAAAGCGTGGCGGGCAAGATTGTACGTGAGCTTGCTCTGTACGTCTTCGCCGTAGATGCTTGTCCAATTCTCCGGCAAGTCACTTTTGACCTTCTCCTGTTCCTGGCAACCGCTACAGGCCAAAAACAGTGCGACTGCTATTAAGATTGTGATTAGCAATGTTCTCATTTGTTCTCCTTTGTACAATATTTTTCGATGTAGGCGTCGGCGATGCTTTTGAGATATTCTTCAAAGAATGCTTGAGCGCCGTCTCCAAAATGTTCTTGACCGGTTACGATGAGCTTATTGCCTCCAAATTCGATTTCAATACATCCACCATCCTCAAGACACAGAGTGACGGCAGTATCAGCTAACCAGAGCCATGCTTCGGCGTCAGTCAATAGAGTATTGATGTCAATCGGTCCAGTGCTCACATAAGTCTTCATGTCCGAGCTACCAGCAATCCACACAATGTCATTTGGGTCAATTAGCTCATAACCAACCTTGATTTCTCCATCTGTGACATCTAAGCTTAAAGTGATGTTGGAGTCTGAAACGGTGAAAGCGTCCGGTTCGTAGGCATGACAAAGAGAATGAATGTAGTTTGTCCCTGCCCAGCTTACTGCAAGGCAAGCAAGTACGATTGAGACGCCTACCAACCTGCGAAACATTTTTGTGCCCTTGTCGTTATTCATGTTTCTCCTTTTCAGTTCGGTAATACCAATTTCCTGCTCGGCGTCACTATTTCAACCGTCTCTACCGGCGGAGCAGTGTTTTCCGGCGCGGCCAAGACGAAACATTGCTTTTCTTCGTTCCACCCGTGAACTGGATGCTGGCCGTCTGGGAATGCGTCAAGTTGCTCAAGCGGTATCGCCTGAAAGCCGCCGAGCTTATGCAGCATCAAGATAATGAACGCATCCATGTACTTCTGGGTGAATTCCGGGTCTTTACTCAGCTTTTTGACCATCGGGATCGCCTGTGGCTTCGTTTCCGCCGTTTTCAGTAGTTTTCGCTTCCGGGTCACTATTCCCTGGCTCCTGAATTTTGCCTGCGGCTTTCTGTCTGAGCTTTCCCAGCCTGAGCATATCGCCACCGGGCGGGGGGTTTCTGCCGTCGTTGGCGCGCTTCTCAAGCTGTATGAGGTCGGTCTTTTCCTCTGAGGTCAAACCAGCCTTTTTAGCGGCTTTCTTCGCAACCTTTTCCGCAGCGGCCTTCGCTTTCAGAGTTTCCTTCAGCAACTTACACAAATCGCCGTATTTTGCCTCTTTGTCGAATTCGACAGTCAGCCCTGTCAGTTCTGCCATAACGTCATCTTTTGTTTTTGCTGCCATGATTAAGCTCCTACGCCGTGCATCTTTGTTTCGGTTTCAACTTGCAATGCTTGCCGCCAAGCAGTTTAGCGTTCTTCACGATGAAATTCGAGCACTTTTTGCACAATTTATGCAGCCGGGCCAAATTCTTGTCAAATAGCGGGCCTCGATTGCCTGTGCCTTCGAACTTCGTTTGATATGCCGGTTCAAATCCGGCGTTTCTTTTGTCTTCTGGGATTATCATATCGTGGTTTTTCTGAAAATAAAACCTTGGTTTACTTTTCGCATACGCCAACGGTGTCGCCATCCACGAAGACAACTCCACCATCTCCACCAACAAAGCCATTCGCCCTTAACCCATAACCAGTAGCGACGACGGGCCTTCGGAGGAACATTTTTCCATTTGTCCTTTTTATTGTAATTGTCAGCTATATCCGTCATAGCTTTTTCTATCGGATATAGCAAACCAAGTTTTTCTAATGGTCGCAGTAGAATCATCGACTCACCGACACGGATTTCTCCGCTCCTGATAACTGTAACTGTCTCTGCTGTTCCTTGCCGCGCTCTATGATTCTTTCCTTGTCAGGCACGTCAGTTGCCTCAATCAGCGTCTCACGGTCTACTGGCATGTGTCCACTGGCTATAAGGGCGTCATTCAAGTCAAAGACCTCGATTGCCTTGCTCAGTCTGTGTGTCAGGGCGAATCGGTTCAACGTGACTGAAGTATTATATTCGCCCTTGCGGATGCTGTGGAGTTCTTCGAGTAGCAATTGTTCCGCGATTGGCCGGGCCATTTGGTCAATCAACTGATTTAACTGGGCAAACAAGGGGTTCTCCGAAGCCAGACTTTGCGCCAGAAGTGACCGTTGTTCTTCCGGCAGTGCCTGGATTTGGTCAAGTTGAACCTGAATCGGTTCCGGGATTTCGACGCCTAATTGCTCAAGCTGCTGTTGAACCTGCTGCCGGGCCTGCGTCATCAACTCACCGTCCAAAAGGTCATCTTCTTCGACGATTGCCTTGATTTCTTGGTCTGAATATACATCGTTGTGGCGGATTATCTCAGCAATGATTTTCGTGAGAATTGTGAGTGTATAGTCCCAATTGCTGAAAATCGACGCCGAGCCGGTATTGGCCGCGTTTTGCTTTGCAAGTATCGCCTTGCCTGATTGACTCGTCTCGTCGCTTGTCGGCTGTTCTGTGCGGACGTTGCTTATCAGTTGGAGATTCGTCTTGGCCTGTTCAGTGATAAGACTGAATCCGGCAGGAACGGGATTCGGGGCAAGGCGATCAACGGTTCCGCCGAACTTGTTCATATTGAGTACGATTCCATCTTCGCCACCATGTGCTTCCAGCCATGCTTGATTGTGCCCGGTCGGGTCTTTCCCGATCTTCCAGCCCGAATTAGAGGTCTGTTTCATTAAATTCAGTACCATACTGCGGCTGAAGTTGATTTCCTCTTGCGTCCCGATCATGTCTTCGGCCATGCCAGCTATCCAACCCTTGCTGAAGTAGGCGTGGTATGGAACGACGGTGAACATTGTTCCCCCGGTCTGGGCGAAGTTGAATTCATCAACGCGGTCTTCAAGGAAAATACTGCCGACGCGGATTGTGTGGTGCATTATGTCACATATTCGCTGTTCAACGCGAAAAATCTGGGGATTGTCCCGTGCTGAATCCTTCGCCGCCTGAATGATTTTGCCCGTCACCTTGATTTTTATAGGATTGCTTTGCTCGTCTGTGCCGTCGATGTTAGCGCCCTTGACGAGAACTACTGCATCAAGCTCCGATTGCCGACCATCATACCACCAGAAACATTCCTCTGGCCGTTTCCACCATGTATGGCTGACTTGGTAGCGGTATTTCGACAGCATTTCAGCGTCGTCGCGGTCATCGACGAAATTGCTTGTCTGTCGTCCTGAAGAACCGGCAAGGAATTGTACACGAGCCATAAAGATGTCGCCAAGCCTCTGGAAAAACGTGGCTGTGCCGGACGAAGTCAATTCAGTTTTCTGATCGGGATACTGCATTTCGACGAGATTCTTGTCAACCCAGGGCTCCCAGATAAAGAACCTTGCGCCGCCATGCTTTGAATTCGGATCGTATGATACCCTGTTCGGATCCCAGAGGCATTCAAATTCGTTCAACTTCTCGATTCTGAGGTTGCCATGCAGAGGGTCGGCGTCGAAATCGAGGAAAACTCCGATATTGCCTTCACCTGTTGTCAAGCCGGCGTCGAATACCTGAGTCTCTTGGAATCGGACCTGGTCAGAATCCCGGGCGTGCTTTATCAAAGACGTGAGGACGTTGGCAACTGTGACACTGCCGTTTCGCCCCGGTTTCACAACGCCGTCTTTGGGATTCTTGACCTGTTCGCCGACGAGTTGCTTGATCTGGGGCTTCATCAAAGGGATTGACAGCGTGAATTTTCCCTTGTCGTCGTTCGCAGAGCGTACAGCGGGGTCCCATTGGTCGCGGTATGTCATTTGGTCGGCGCGTCGCATACGGTCGAATTTGTTGGCTGTCGCCGCGATTGCGTCCGACCTCAGTTCGGTAACATACGAAACGATTTCTTCTTCGTCGCCGCTCTTAGGTAGTTCTGGTTGATTTGGCATTATTTATCCTTCACAAGCGGATACAGCGCCGTCGCTACATCTCGAACAAAATCATCAAATTGCTTGTGTGTCATCACGAATACAACTTCATCGTCAGCAGCCTCATATCTGAGTCGTCTTTCCAGTGTAACAGCTTCTAAGATTTCATGTGTAAAAGTAGTAAATCGCCGCGTCTTCTATCGCCAATTTTCTTTTGGCGGCTGCGAACAGTTTCCGTTTCGTTTTCTTGATTATTTCAGCCTGTTTCAGCGTACTGGCTGCGCCTTCAACCTCAAATTCATCGAAGCCGGGGTTCTTTGCCCTTCTTATTCCATGCGCCATAATAAACCTCTCACATTGCCATTGCACTCTTTCTTTCCACCCGGCCTGTACGTTGACTCTCAGAGTAAACTATCCCGGGGTCGACAAACTGCTGGCCCCACAAGCCGATTATGTATGTGTCTGCGTGGTCTGGACTGTGGCCGAGCCGTTTCTTGATGTCGGCTTTAGGCTCAATTAAGGTCTTGCTGTTGCGGTATCTGTAGTGAGGCCAACACAACTGAGCCCTGGTATCTTTATCGAGCCCTGAGACGGTGAACGGGATGCTGTTAATATCGTCGAACACGCCCAGACATAATTTCTTCGCGCCTTGACTCCATGCCTCGGCTCTCAGATTTCCGAATAACTTCGGGTTTTCAGCCTGGCCCTGCGGACAGAATTCGATCACGTTTCGCTTCAAAGCCACGAGTTCATCATAAACCGCAGCGCCAAGGTCAGCGCCAGTGCTTTCGACCACAATCAGACAATCGTCGTATTTTACGCTCATCGCCGCGAGTTTGTTGCTTATCTGTGTCGTTGGGCAGTATGGTAAAACAGCCTGTTCGACAATATCAGAGTTTTCCATGTAGTCCATCACAGTCAAATCGTCGCCGAATCGGGCAGTGTCGCAGGCAATTATCTTTCGGCACAAATCCCCGCCGTACACTCTATCAGACGCCGCTCGAATCCAAATATCCTTGATGACTTGCTCGAATCCCTCCAGTGAATCCCAAGAACCGTAAAGGTATGCTTCGAGAAGATTTGGACGGTGCGCGAAGTTGTCCTTCAAGACCTCGATGTATTCGGCGCTGAGGTGCGGGTTGTCTGTTGGTAACGCTTGAACAAAATGTCGTTCAATTACTTGACTCATGCCGCCACATCAATAAACTCACCTTTGAGCCAGCAAGCCGCTGGGTTGGCTGTGAAAAGCCCCTTGCCTGGCATTTTGAAGCCGTTTATACTCTGCCGCCAAAACGTCGCCGCCCTGAGTAGGCTTATATCGTCCTTCTGGGTTTCCTCAGCCTGGTCAATGAAGAACACGCACATTTCGGCGCTGTTGAACTTGTTGACTGTCTCCTGTCTGTCCAGACCGCCACACAGATACTTCACGCGGCCCTCGATGACTATTTCCGGGGGCTTGCCCTTGATTTCGTACAGTTCCCCGGGAATGATCTTTTTCCATGTCTCAAGCGTGGTGTCGAGAAAATCCTTGCCGATCTTGCGGCCCATGAAGCCAATCGGTATCGGTGTTTTGGTCCGTACAAGATTATGAGTGCGAATAATTCGAATCGCTTCAAGGTAACAAAACACGCAGCCAAACCAGCTTTTACCGCCATATTTCGCGCCGCCGTACAGGACCTCTACAGATCTGTCGTTCTGCTCCAGCAAGTTCCAAGCTATTGTCTGCTTCTCACTTAGGTCGAATTGGAGGTTTATGTCGCTCATTCTTTCGGTTTCGCTTTCGTCACCAAAATATTTACTCTCATTGCTTCGCCGCCGACCCCGACGAGTTCGCGTCTGTCAACCCAGCCAGCGCGGTTCTTCAAGAAGATGAACGCCGCGTTTGTGTCCGGGGGGTAGTGCTTCGTCATCGTATGAGTTATGATCTTGCCCTCATAGCAGAATACCTTCGTGTGCGGGCAACTGTAGCCGCAGGCCCGCTCATACAGACTTCGTGCAACTTTGGCATTGGCCCCCATCTTGCCTTTTTTCAAAGCGTCGGCGAATTCAGGGTGTTTCTTCTGCCAGTTGCCTATTGTGCCCTTGGAAACATGAAAGAATTCGGCCATTTGCTCATTTGTGGCCCCGAGCAGGCACAGATCGAATGCCCGCTCAACGAATTCCTTCTTGTATCTTCCTTTTCCTGGCATTGTCAGTTGCTTTCGTAAAATACTTTAACTGCCGTCGCCGTTCCACCTGTCCAGCGTACAGCTTCCCATTCCGTGCCCCATCCGTCCCGGCCAAGCTTGCAAATTCCATCGTGGGCCTGATCTGTCGGCACAACCATCGGCTTCAAGGTGTGCTGTGTACTAATCACCACTGTATCGGCCCATGTGTAGCCTGTGGCGCTGCTGCCGTCGTCGGGGAACAATATAACGCCCTGAGTGCCTAACGTCGCCGTACCGGTGCAGACAACCACCGCAGGACCGCCGTGTGTCGTGCCTGGCGTCGGGCTGGCTACTTTCCGCCATTCATACCAGGTGAATTCGATTGTCGAGCCTGCGCCGCCAGTACCACAGAGCATGTAGCTCCGCATCACCTGGACGTTTCCATGACCTTCGGCATCGCTGGCGAAGTGTACGGCGTCTGAGGGCTTGTTGGCAAAGTTGCCCTTCGTCGTCAAATCAATCGCGGACTCACTTGCAGCAATGGCGCGGAACAGCCTCACAGCGCTGTGGTGGTCCTGGCTGACTCCTGCAAAGTTGGCCCCGAACAGCGTGCCGAGAGCGAGAACAAAAAGTGCGACAACAAAATACTTTGCTATGTCTTGGGTTTTCATGGCTACAGTCTCCGATTAAAGGCATCGTTCAGGGTTATTGCGGCCGGTAGAGTGGTTCCGGTGTCGATTAGAATGGCGTTGGTGTCTGTGAGAATGGCGTCAAGAATCAAGTCAAGCCTGCCGCCGTTGGCCCAGTCGCCTTGCAGTTCGTTCGTGTCGGCGAGCACGGCGTCGAGGATTAGGTCTAATCGACCCCCATTGGTCCAGTCGCCTTGAAGCTCGTTGGTGTCGACGAGAACGGCTGAAATATTGGTCAGTAACACAACGTCTGTAACTTCAAGAACTCCAGCCCAGGGGAAATCGCCACCGCCGATAAGAGTGTCGTCGGCCACAACTGGCGTATCGGCTGAGCCAGAAGCTTGATCGTAAATGGCAATAAAGTATGTCGCCGCCACTGTGATTCCGGCAGGGAAATCGACGGAATACCAATTTAGATCGTTGAATGTCAGTACAATGTTGTAATTGTCTATTTCCCCTGCGGTCGGCGTTGCATCCCAATCAGCTGCGCCCACATCCCAGACCCTTGTGTTGGTGTTGTCTATCACAACTGCGTAGACGATTTGATCTGTAGCCGAGCCATAAAAGATTTTGATCTCGTTGTCGGCGAAAACATTAACGCAAAGGGTTAAGAGAATCGCCAGAGTTAGAATCAGTCGTTTCATTAAAGTCTCCTATCTTATGGAATAATTGCGAACGCCGCCGAATGTGTGAAAACTGTTGCCTTTTCGCTGCGTGCCGTAGCCAACCGGTAAGGGATCGCCTATGCCGCCGTTGTACAGGAAAGCTCTTTCTGTGGCGTTGAGTTGCTTGTTGTAAACTGATTTCATGTCGATAAGGCCGTCCCATGTCTGATTTCCAACAACGGCCGCAATGTTGAATGTTCCCGGCACAGTAACCAGATTACTATACGAACCCTGAGCGCCGAGCTGGGTTCCATTGGTGTAGACGGTGAAATTTCCACCGCCCCAAACAAGTACAATGTGAATCCACGTTGTTGCGACAAATGGGCTGGCGACCACCACCAAGTTTTCGCTCCCAAAACGCACCCGCAACTGAGTGGCCCTCCGATAAAGATAGAGCCTTCGAGTGTTAGCCGTTTCGACATTCGCGCAAATAAATGAGTCCAAGTTGGCAACATCTTCCGGCGCTACCCAAACCGAGATAGTCCCTTCTGTCGGTATTGGCGGTTGTGAGGCGAATGCAACAAAATCACTGTCGTCAATCTCCAAGTCGAGACGCAAATTAAGGTACGGCGGATTACCACTGGCCCCACTCAAATCACCCGTATCATCGCCGCCCTGAAGAAACCCTGTATTGGAATTGCCCGAACCATCGAGAACCACATCATTGGCCAACGCATCATCAAGCCGCCAGAACGCCACACACGAAGGCTGCAAGGAAACACCGCCCCCGAACGTCGTCACGCCGCCACAACAGACAGAGCAGAGCAACAGAATCGCCGTTAATTGCTCGGAAACACGGGAGAGTAGTTTTTTTCGTGTCATTATCTCAGTCCTATCCATTCTGCCTCCGCGTCCGTCAACCCCTCAATCGCACATTTTTGAACCATCCCGCTACATTTCGGGCATCGAGGATAGTTGGTTACGCCAGTATTCATATCAACAGGCCCTATCTAGCTGTATGTATGGCCCTTGAAGCACGCAAAATTCACTGTTAGCTGCTTTGTCATGCAAAAACCCCTACTTACGGCTCATAATCGCCTCCCGTGTTGCTTTTTTGAAACACTCGTGTTGATTCTGGTAAACATCTAAAGAACACAACTACCATATATTCGACCGTGTGTCAAGATAAATATTAACTTTTTGCAGAATGTTTCACGTGGAACAATAAGAATCGCTGTTTTTGAGCAGTGAGGGCTGGTTTTTGATATAAGCTATATTGTGCAAAAGATAGTTCTTGACAACTGCCCACGCAATCCGATATAAATATAAGTATGGAAGCAGCGAATAATACAAACAGTAACACTATCGAACGGTGGCAAGTCTCATCGCTGTTTCCTGCCGCCGTTGATAGTGCTTATCGCAATAGAGTCTATCAAATCGTTTTCAAGGCAATTACTGAAGGTCAACTAATTAGGCCCAATAATTGCTCAGTATGTGATTGTAGTGATTGCCGCATAAACGCCCATCACAACGACTATACAAAACCTCTTGAGGTTCGCTGGTTGTGCGATAGTTGCCACCGATTGCTCCATAATGGGAATATCTCTGATAGCACCATAAAGGGATTGCGTGATGGTTATTGCGTAGGCTATCAACAGCAACAAGTTTACTTTGACAGCAAAATATACCAACTGCACGCATACAAAATAGAACCTTACAAACTTGCGGGATTGCTCAAAAACCCTGATATTGTAAGCGAACATACTGAGCAGCCGATTGATATTGACCTATCTATGCTCTCATATCGTGAACGAGATATGCTCTCATATCGTGAACGAGAGGTGATAAAAATGAATTTCGGGCTTGATGGCACCCCCTTGTCTATGTCGGATATAGCCCATGTCTTAAGAGTGACACGTGAACGAGTCCGACAAATAAGACAAAAAACTTTGCGAAAACTACGCAAGGCAATAGACAGTCAACTATAACCCCCAGCGACCCGGCGCTTCTTGGCAGGTTCGACTCCTGCCGAGGGTTGTTTGTTCTTTTATAAGTTGATACCGGTATTTATCAAATAAGATGCCGCAGACGCAAGCAAATCAAGGTTATCCCTAAAAGAACCGAGACCTGTATTGCATTTTCCACATAACAACCCTCTAACATTCTTGGATTCGTGGCAATGGTCTACAGATAAGGGCCGCGTTTTCCCATTTTGTTGTGCTGTTTCTTCTAATCCACAAATAGCACACACATTATTTTGGGTGATTATCATTGCTTTGTATTGTGACGGCGTAACACCGAACCGCTTTTGCCGGTTAAAGTCTGTTTGTGTTATACCAAGCTTTTTGAATTTAAGCTTCCGCCATTCACGGGTGCGTAGTTTATGACACTCCTTACACCATGATTGTAGTCCCGACTTGACTGACCTGTTCGGATAAAAACCTTCGGTGGGTTTTATTTTCTTGCACTTAATACATTGTTTCATAGCCCTGTTCCTTTAATATGTTGTAATAATACCATAAAGCAAATACATTGTCAATACAATTTAATAAAGTGCCCTCCGCGACTTTATTGGCGCTTCGTCCAGTTCAAATCTGGACCGAGGGTTTTATGACAACAGCGACAAAACAAAATGAACTAACCACCGAAACCCAGGGCCGCACTTCTTCGCCGTTGTCTGGTCCGGGTTCGGTGGTGTTTTTAAGGGAGCACGAAATGACACTCGACGAAATAAGAGATTGTGAACATGGCACTCTATTTGCTGGCTTTAGCCGAAACTATCGCTTACACATTTACAATCACAACAAGCACGACCTCTGGTTCTGGGGCTGCTACAAAGACAAACGTATCTGCTCAACCATCATACCAGGGCCCAGAAGTAAGGTTGTCCGTGTGTATCTCGGCCATGTGCGTAGGTCTGGAAGGAAAAAGCTGGAAGCCCAGAACGTAGCTTTTTTGGCAACACTCACGAAAATCGCTTAAACTAAACCACCAACCGCAACTTAACCCTTTGAATGGGAGAATGAAAATGGACGTTCCGCAAAATATACCAAATGCCCAGCACAGTAAGACAGGTTTGGAAATATCAGAAGAAGCTGCTCAATCAATCATACAGTCTGTACTGACCAGCGAAGAACTCAAGAAAAAAACAAATAAAGAAATTGCGGAGCTGCTCACGGACCATGTATGGGCACAGCTTCCAATATTTGCAGCACAATCTGATCTTATTAGTGAGGCAATTGACAGACTAAATGCTTAACCGATAACCCCCCGCCCCTGCGAACATCACAACCGGTAAGGGCTGAGGTTTGAAGGAGTATAAATATGGAAGCAACTGTTCAACAAATAACCGGACAAATGGACTTGATTTATTCGCCCGATGACAATGGGTGGTATTTTGATCATACAAAAAAAGGTGCAAGCATCGTCTATGAAACGCGCAAACATGCTATGGCCGCAGACATAGGAAACAGAATTCAATGGACTAAATCCTAACCACCCCCGTCGGTGGTGCTTTGTGAAGGGAGCTTGGCATGAGAACGACAGTATTTTTAAGTAGCGACGAAGATATGAATTTTGGTAAGGCCAGAGAACTCGGATTGTCACATTTCCCTGCCGAGCGTTTCCGGCACGCCCTGTTCGAAGTCCCCTTTGAGATTGAGGTCGATGAAGATACCGGGGAGGTTGAGATTATCAAAGTTGACGGCAAGAAACTTGTTGCCGGTTGAAACCGTAACCGTGAAGGGAGCTTGATTATGGGACATACAGAAGGAAAATGGAAAATACACAAAACCAATAAATCCAGTTGTCATATCTACGTTGGCAGTGAAGGTAACGAAGTCATTCTTGCCGCTGTTCAAAATCAAGATTTCAAAGCAAACGCCCACCTCATAGCCGCTGCCCCCGACTTGTTGGCGGCGTGTGAGATGATGGTATCAGGTCTTAACAATCTAAACGACGATGCTAATGACGAAATCCATGCTGCTGAAATATTGATGACCGCCGCCATAGCCGCCGCGAAAGGGGGTGAGTGATGGGAAAATATCAAGATGGCCAATATATAATTCTGGTCTGGGATGGTTTTCCTGATGCGCATTATGTCAAGGGCCATGTAAGCGATGAAGATGGACGGGATATAGTAATTAACGAAGCGTGCCTTGATGAAGACCAAGCGAAGAAGCTGGGGCAAGCTGAGCACAAATATGGCCGCTGGTCAACGGAAGCCGATGGCCCGGAAGGATGCAGCCAAACCTTGCGGGAATATAAAAGCCCCGGCAGGGGTAGATTCAAAATAACCGTTTTTGGCGTAGGGATATTTGCCAAAGCCGAACCAGCTTAACCAGGGCCTGCGTACATCCGGCCCGCAAGAAGGAGAAATGACATGAAAGATTACTCTGTTGGAATCATAAAACACAGATGTTCTCTCAGTATGCGTCGCGGCAGGCACGTCAAGATTTTCGAGCGTACCGCATTCAAGCGTTGCCCAAACTGCCGCAAGCTACTCAAGATAGCCAAACAATCAGTTTACCCACCCCTCAGGCGGGCAGAATAGGAGACGCCCATGCTTGACCTCTATCTAATCCGCTGCATCCTGGCTGCTGTGTTCGTGGCGTTTTGTGACAGGGACGATCCGAAGTATGAAGCTATTTTGAAAGGGATATGATTATGAAAGCAATATACACAGGATGCAGTGACGCACAAGCTCAGTACAGGGCAAGTGATGATCCTCGTAAGTCCCTGGAAATAGGAGCAATTTACGAAGTAACAAAACGAGAAGTGCATCCATGGCACACCTTGCTGCATATAAACGGCAAGCGATTTAACTCTGTATGCTTTGACGAAACGCCCCTGAATGACTCATGTTGATTACACCCCTACCGTAGCCTCAAAAATGGACGTTCAACGATCCTGGCTTAATCTGGGGCGGTGGTGGGCTTGTCTGTGGGTTCTCTCAGTGCTTTGTTCTCTGCTTCCAGCCGGTCGATGTCGCCCTTGAGCACCATGCACTCATTTTCGGCGTTGACTTTGGCTACGGAGAGGCCGGAGGCTTCCTTTTCTTGCCGGTCGATTTCGTCGCAAAGTTCATCAATGTCGTATTCGGTGACAAATTTTCCCAACCGTGTCGCGGAATGCGGGTCGGAGCGATATTGCACCAATGCTTCCAGGATTCGCTTCACCAACTCCCCCTGCTTCGGCTTGGCTTCGAGCAGGGCGATGGCTTGGCCGAGAGGGCATCCATCCCTGTGGGTAACAAAAGTACACACAGGACATTTCCCAAACATAGAACCCTGTATTTCTTTCAACAACTCAAGCACTGTCATTTTCGGCCTCCGCTATTCTAAATACAACACCTTCACGCAACGCACATTCTTTTGGAAATTCGGAATTACTTGGGCAAGCTGTCAATGGCGTTCCTTCCATTTCACAGTGACCCATGTTGCCGCCTTTACCGATGACCCGACGCGGGCAGAAATATGGGCTTTCGACTTCAATTGTTTTCATTTTCGGCCTCCATAACTATTATCGCCGCGACTATCCAATAAGATGGGGGAATCCGAGCCATACGCATATCGTCCGGAATAATATCCAGCAAAGCGTGCATCCAGTCCCCAGATTTACACCTATCCCGCATCTCAAACGCCACCTCTGCAAGTGACTGGGTAACGGGGGGTGGGATGGTGCAGGGGCTATCGTAACCTGACGTCTCCCAAACAAATTTCTCACAATGGTGACACACGTTCTGAAAACTCCATTTGTGCTTCCACGGCTTCACCTGCACATACGGTGCTATCAATCGCAAAAAGTCGTCGTCGGTGAATTTGTCGCGGTCCAGCCAGGTTCGGATGTCTTCTGGTTTCATGGCTATTCCCCTTCTGGGTTTAGACGTTTTAAGTGGGCTTTAATAGTGGGGTTGGCCCCGTGCTGTGCCTTGCGAATTATCTGAAGATTACCTGACACGTAACACTGATAGGTTGCGCAGATTCTTGAGTATTCCGCAAAGAATTGCTTTCGTAGCTTTTCTTGGTACTGGCGACGTCTCTTGCTGTTTCGGCTCAATCTGCACATTTCGGCTCGCTCTGCCTTAGTAAATGTTTTTGTATTTCTTCGCCTGCTCATTGTGTTCTCCTGTTCCATGCTTTGATGGCTCTTTCTGTTGCCACCTCTGCTTTCGGATGTTGAAATGATGTGCCCCTGGCCCCGCAATCGCAAGCGACTTCTCTGATGTGCTCAAACGTAAAACCATAAACCGGGGGACCATTCGGCTCTGGCGTTTTTGATATGCCCATCATTACCTTGCCATCAGGACAAAACGGGCACGGCTTCAGGGCTTCTTCGCTTGTTGGTTTCTTAGCCATTGGGGGCTCCTTTTCGTGAGTATCTTCTACTGGCTGATTCTTACGTACATGCCGCATCTGACTTGCAAATTTACGATAACCACCTTTGTTGCTGCTACGATACATCATTCATCTCCTTCAGCCGGGGCGGGGTTGAGGGCGCTATTGGCATTGTCGTGAATCATCATGGCAAAGTTTCCTACGTCTGCTGCCTCATTTTTCACAGCAGCTAATACTTCTGGCTCTAACGGCGCTTCATAAAGCTCAATTAGCTCGCATCTCAACTCTTCCGCTTCATCGAGTAGTCGCTTGAACAGCCAAGGATAATCACAATGTTCCCATGAACGCCCCTTGTGATCTTTGTTCATCTTGGGGCATTCTTTGTCCTTGTTCTTATCCAGCTTATCTTGCATATTGTGAGCAAACCGCAGGACAGCCTTATCCAGCCTCTCAATCTCTTTCCGTGCATCCGCAAGCTCGGCCTTCACCTCAGCGAATGTCTTTCGTGGCAACAAGCAACCCGGGGAGCGTAATTCTACAAAATGCAAACCCCACCATTTTCGATGCCTCGCTTGAAAATCCTCTTCGTCGGAACCTGGGGCAGATAAAATTATCGCCCGTGCCTCCGCAAGCTCGGCGGTGAGGGTGTCAACTTGCTTACGTAAATTAAGATTCGTATCAACAACACAAACGAGCTTGCCCAAACCATCGTATTTTCCACTCATTGATTTGTCATCTGCCATGTTCATTCTCCTGTCTTGGGGTGTCAATTTATTCCTGTTATCTGTTCGCCTCGAAAAATGCCTTCGCAAAGCCAGGCGGGGTTATGCTTCTGCGTTTTTTTCGGTCAGGCCCCGGACTCATGTGCCAAATAAAGTTCGTCCTCGTTGGCTTTACTGGGCGCTTGACTGGAGTATTAAATTTGCCCCACAGATATGTTCGCTTGGTGTAGTTATCCCCGAAATCGCATGGATGGAAATCGAAATCAGGATCGCCGAGAAACTTTCGCATCTTGCCAACAGGATTCTCAACCACCCAAAACTTCGGGCGTGTCTGCATAATTATCCGCAAGCCTTTTACAAGTAAGGACGAATAGTACAGGATTTCGTCGGACGTGCGGCCCTTCCACCATCTTGCCGCAACGGCACACCACGGAGTACATTCGACGGCGAACAGGATTCCGTAAGGATTCGTCTCAATACAATACTTGACAGTTGCTTCGTCAAGCAAATCCCGCAGCGGCAACGTCACGAGCCTCACATCATACCCAGCATCGGCGTAGGGCTTGCTCCATGCCCCGGTCCCGCCGCACAAATCAAGTATTACCTTAGCCATTGATTATTCCTGTTTCAACATCATGCCACAATTCTATCATAACCCATTCGCCGCCGTATGTTTCTTCGTGCTGTTGGCGTCTACGCTCTGCTTGTTGGGCAATTATGTCAGGGTTTCGTTCAAGAATCTCTCGTCGGCTCGACGAGTAGAAGTATTTCCAGAAGTGTTTCCATCGTTCGCCTTTATTCCTATGTTCCTTGCGGCAGAGGGCGTATACCGGGGCTGGCTCACTCAGGAATTTTTCTCGCTCAGTTTTTTCGCGCGGCCGGTTCTTCTGGAATGCTCTGATTTTGCCGAATAAGGTTTTCAAGGGCGGGCTGTTCTGGCGGTCTGTCTCGAACCGCATTTCTCGGACCGCCGCCAGTGTGCTGTCCCAATCGAAGGGCTTCAGTCTTGTGACCATATCGCCAATCAAGTCGTCGTCGGGGCTCCAGTTGCCCCATCGCTTCTGGATTTCGCCTACCATGTTCTGTGCTTCGAGTTCAGTCATTTCCTTGCGCCTTTCTTTTTTCTGCAATGCGCTTCATCTGGGCCTCGCGTTCGGCTTGGCGTATTTCTTGAGGGGTCAGGGCCTTAGCTGGTTCGTCCTCCCAGCGATCCCCATTCAGGTATGTTGAGGGGTGGGGTATAAATCCTTCGGCCCATGATTTCGAGTCACGCTGCCAATGTAGGGCCTTCAGGATACGATCCAGTAACGCCCGGTCGATCTCCTTGCGTTGGAATATCCCGAATGCCTTCACTTTGTCGGTCTTGCGTGGGTAGCTCTGCCAGAATTCCAAAAACAGCGCCGAGTATTCTTTACCTTTACTTTTACCATTACCTATACCTTTACTTATACTTATGGGCCTTTTCAGGCCCTTTGAAGGCCCTTTAGTGGGGCTTTGTGTCAGCTTCAAGCAATTGATTTTGAACTCAGAGTGACTGGTAAAATCACGAATGATTCCCCGGTGTGCGGGATTTTGTGGGTTGAGCGGTAGGTTGCCTTGATGTTTGAGGAAATTCTTCAGCCACAGAATGCTACCGACTTGTTTATAGGCCCTTTGAAGCCCCTTCAATGCCCCTTGTACGCTGCTTTCGTCAAGCCCGGTAAAGAACGCAGCAAGCTCAGTGTCAATTTCCCAAAAGCCCCCGATACTGCATTTGTCACAGATGAAAACAAATAGCAACTTCTCCGCCCTGCCAAGGCTACGAAACCACTTGTCTTCCCATTTGTTCGTTTCCGTAAACCTTTTCGTCATCTCAGTAACCGCTTAAAAAAAGCCCCCAGCCACCGGCGCTGTATGACACTGGATAGGGGTCAAACCGGTGGGGTTGGGGCTTTTCATTCAATTTCATTATCCAAATGTCATACAGCATTCTCACATCCTACCCTATCTCAGAGGGGGTGTCAAGACTTTTTTTGGCAATTTTTCCAATTATCCGCGATGTTCTGGAGTATCGCCCGATAACCATACTGGGCATCTTGTCTTACTTTCAATAATTTCTTGTCGGTGTGTTCATTAACGGCCTTGTGAATTATCTTGGTCAATACTTGTGGCTTGAGGGCGTCCAATTCCCAAGACTGGTCGCCATGCTTTTTTTGGTAAGCCGCGTAACGCGAATCTGTTACCTTTGCTGGGTTGGGCGGGGGTGAGTGTTCGTCAATTTGTTCGTCGGTAAGTGCAATCCTCTGCACCATTGTTTCTGTCTCGAATATCTCAAAACGATTCTGTATGTCGTGCCCCATGTTAATTCCACTGGGATCGTGGTCGCCCAGATATAACAGCACCACGTCTTTACCGGCCTCTTCTTGTGTGTTGAAACGTAGCGCCGCCCTCCACATAGCGCTTTGTGAAATGTAGCCACGACAAGACATGTATGTCACGTCCAGGCTGTCGCATATTCCTTCGAGCACTCCGATGAGGGCGTCTTTTTCAACCCAGACCTCCATGTAAACCGGCTGTGTTTCCCTTGTGTCGATGGTAAATTGTTCCGCAACAGTTTGCAGGACTTCACCGGGGTCTTCCCAGTGTGAATCCCCTTGTTCTTGTCGGGTTCGGTCAACAATGGCGTCCCAACTGATATACCCAGCAAGTCGGGCATTATTGATGATAGAGCCAAGTTTTTTGTACTCGCGTTCAGTGTTGGGGATAATATCTCGGGCTACGAATTGGTAATACAATTGCCTTAGAGTTAGATCATAGCCAGCATCGGAGTATTCCTCGATGATTTCATGGGCTGTGCCGATTATAACCCGCGTTGCTTTCCTGAATGTAATGTTTTTGTATGCTATACATCCCTTCATATCATTTCTCCAGTAGTCAAGGATTACTTGATAACTCAAAAACCGGCGTCCGGGCGTTGCAAAGCATGATTTCGGGTAAACGACCCGGACGCCTTTGATTTGGCAATTAGTCCATTTCACGGCCCTCCTTTCTGTGTAATGTGTCCATTTGGAGTTTCGGGGTAATCCTGAAATTGTAATTCAGGCGGGAACTTATCGAAGTCGGTTACGATCTTGCCGTCGATGGGGACGGCCTTGACGAACACGGCCACTTCGGCGGCACGCAGTTGTCGTACAAGGTGGGCCATCCATTCAATCTTGCAGGGACGGCGACTGATGCCGCTCTCGGGGCCAATGATTGCCCACTGGATTACGTTGTTGAGGTCGATGAGCTTGAACAGGTCTATGTCGATGTCCTCCAGTAGCGGCTCGAAGCTGACGAATCGAACCACCGCCGGCACGTTGCCCAGGTCCGTGATTCGCCCCATGTACGCCTGGCTCTCGACGCTGACGCCCCACCAGATATTTTCTATCCGATCATGGAGTTGTGCAAGTCGTAGATAGTCGACCAGCCGCATCGGCCTTTTCGTCAAAACCTGATATGTTGTCTCGGGCCTGAGAATCATGCGATTGACCACGGCGTCGATGTGCTCACGGGGCCGCTTCTCATAGAACAGGTCACACATCGAGCACGGGAAACAGTTCGTGCCTGGTTTGTGTGGTATCTTGTTCAGCACTTTCTCGCTGATTGACACCTTGCCGGTCCATCCGCTCGAATGCACGACGTGCTGATACAGGGGCCTACCCATGCCCTTTTGCCGTCGCGCCATTGGCATTGCAAAACAGTTCTGGCATCCGGGGCTGATTTTCTTGCAGCCGGCGACGCCGTTCCACGATTCATCTGTCCAGGCTATTTTTGTCATTGTATTCTCCAAATAGAGGGCCTGCGCCGCTATGAGTCTGCCATTATTGACAGGTAGGGCTCTGCTAACACAGAGGGAAAAGCACGACGCAGGCCAGGGAAGTGCGTATTAAGTTTTTAAGGTACGCCGTGTTCTTTGCATGTCTTAATCATTTCTGCCCTCTCTTTCGCCGCCCATACTCTGTATCAAGCATTTCGGCCTGTGGTAAAGACATATCTATCGGGCACTGCACGCATGCCTTGTACCGCTCGATGATTCTTTCGACGTACTTTTCTGCCTGGCGGAGCTTATTGAACTGCTGTTTCTGCCGCCGCTCGACGACGAGAATCAGCTTTACTTCAGGAAACTCCTCAGCCAGCCGCCGCCATTTTTTCATATCGCGGGCCTGAATCATGCCTTTGCACTCATAATATACTACGTCCTTGCCCTTGTAGGTTACGAAGTCGATTATGTACCGAAAGTCGACGCTGAATTCAAATTCACATGCGGGCGTCTCGTAACCCCACGCATCGATTTCGCCAGCAATTCTCAAAATCTCAAGGTATTGCGCCCAGCGGTATTCCAGTAGAGATTCAAAGTGAAACGCCGCGCCGCCGATTGTTACGTCGCAGGGTTGGTTGTAGTATTTGTTAGCCATGCTCAATCCTCTCGAATTCGATTACTTTGACCGGCGGGTTTTTGTCCCAGCCGTGCCCGCGTTTCTTGTTGATGGAGTCCCAAAGGGTTTTGAATCCAGCTTTATAAAGCGGAAACTCTCTCCAATTACCACTACCCATCAAATCAGGACATCTAACAATCTCTGTCTCACAACCCTCTGCCTTTGCGTCTGCTTCGCTTATAGCCTGCACATGCTCCTCTCTCAACCCCGTAATCCGGAGCCAGTTCCGGGCAAACTTTTTGGGCATGTGGATGGAGGGCTTCCACTTCCATCCCTTCGTATTGGCCTCACCTACACCACCACCCCAACCCCCTTCGCCGCGCATCATATACGGAGCCATGCCATCATCACCAACGTCTGCACGATATATGACCCGGTTGTGTGCCCAATCAGACATAAATGTTTCTCGCGGCCAAATCAAATCCCCCAGCTGCCAGCTGCGGAACTTGTGCGGATCGACGCGACGCAATTGAGTTTGTCTGCCGTCCATAATCGCCCGGACTTCGTGGGCTGTGCATATTAGTGGATGGTCGTCCTCAAGAAAATTAGTCTGTCCCTGATAGGTTCCATCGCTTTCAAACATCGTGCATTTGTCGGCGAAATGCTCTTTGGTCATTGGTATCAACATACTGAGAAGTTCTGCGACGCCCTTGTCTTTGCATTGATCGTAAGTGCCTAATATGTGAACGTCCCAGATAGGGCAACTTTCTATGCCTATTGTGTCGTCCCGGACCCTCCACTGCTTGCAACGCTCACAATAGTTGTGTTGGTAGTTGTCGCCTTCACTGCCGTTTGAGAAGTATGCCATTGGTCAGTCCTCTTTACAAACACTAATAGGTAACAGCGGGCAATTCCTGCCTGAGAATGCACGCGCCGCCGTTTTGGTTTCAAATACCATCAAGACACCGGCACATCGAGGCGGTAGGTTTATTTTTGCGTCTTGCTCATTCAACGTCACATAGCCCGGATTCAGTATCATTGCAATATACATCTTGCCAGCCATTGGTCAGTTCTCCACAAATGCTTTCTCGGCCAGGGTATTCCCGTACCAAGCCTCATAGTAACCCTGAGTGTCACGCCCCAGCTTTCCATCCACTGCGTACTCCGGCATTCCGATACGCCGCTGTAGGTCCTTGACGCTCTCAGGCCACGCCGTAGCACACTTCTGGCACTTCGGCGTCCATTGAGGGGTGATCGTCGATTCTGGAGGTGTCTGTAGGCGTTCCCACGAGACAACAGAGAAGGCGATACAGCACGCAAAGCCCATCATACAGACCATAATTACTTTCACTTGGAATTTGTGTTTTTCAGACATCAGATTTCTCCACGATTCTACTGTTACACAATTTCTGATAACACATGCCGCCGACGAATATGACAACAGTGCCCCAAGTTGCCCACCAGCCCCCGGCCTCAATCATCAGCCTGCCGGTGATGATGCAACAAATGCCGAGTAGATATTTCATTTGGATCGCTCCCTTTTCACTTTGTAGATGTGCGCTCTGATACTTTGCATTCGCATCGTCGCCGCCCGGCAGTCAATATCAGCATATCCCAAGGCCGCTTTCAAGCACCGCAGGCAAGTTACGTACTCAATTGTGCTATAATAGTTACATGTGAATATGTCACGGTTGCAATAAGTCCGATTGTGGGCGTCGAAATTTCTCAAGTGTATCTTTTTAGCTCTCATCTTTGGCCTCCAATCTCCGAAGTCTTCGCCCATGCTCGTTTACGCGATCTTCGAGCAAACAAAGTTTGAACATCAAAGCAACGACAACGCACAATAGGAAAAAAAGGGCTATGGCAATCATCTGTCATACTCCTAATAAATGCCCATCCCTGGGCAACTCAGTCCGTTGCTCAATCCGTTTCTGCGGTGTCCATAGCGGCAAAAAGTGCTTCGAGTGCTGCATCAATCTCATCGTCTTTCTGCTCTTGCCAAGCTTTCCTGAACCGGCTGCACGCAGTCAAAAGGTCGGGAAGGGTGTTCCAGCAGTGGACGAAATGCTTGGCCCTATCAAGTGCGCCTTCGCCAAAGCAAGTTGCCACTTCTTTGGCCAGTCCTTCGACAATATCAACAAACCTATCCGCAACTGTAGTTATTTTAAGTTTGCCACGTCTCATAGTTTAACATCCTTATAGCTTGTCGATCTTCGAGATTCCGTTCTCGATTGTTGTGTGGTAGAAGTTCGCGTATTGATATTTGCCGACGAATTTTCTGAGTTCTTCCGGGCTGCGCTTGTCAGCAACCATAACTATGATGCTTTCGAGGTCGACGTGTTCAAGATGTTTTATCATTGCCCTCAGATTTATGTCATCAAGTTGGCAGGTCACGTCGAGCAGACAATACCCAGCGTCCAGGTATTTGCTTATCGCCATACCAACCAGCGCCGCCACTCTCCATTGTTCGCTGTCGCTGGTATCCCGAACATCGTGGCCGTTGAGTAAAATGACGCCGTTGCTGCGGACTTGGTAATTCTCGACGCCCCACGCTTTTGCCAAGTCAGGAAATCGCGGCAATTCTTTACCGCCCTCAACTAACTTTGCCCGAACCACGCCGCCCGGTTTCAGTTGATCATCGAGCCAGTTACATTCGAGAATATCAGCTTCTTGCACTGCTCGCCGGTCCTGTTTGTCGTTGAAGACTTTCAGGTCGATTTCATACTCAAGATGTTTGGCGTGCTCAACTTCTTCTGCACCGATCAGGGTTTGCAGCCTCTCAACTTCGCCTTCTTTCGGCGGTTCCATTTTGTCGGTGAGGATTTTGCCAAGCTCGGACATCAGTGATTTGCTCTGTATCTCGCGTTCTCTGTTGTCGACTGCTTCGATTTTGAGAGCATCCCTGGCCTTTTCTGTTTCAGTCAGTGTCGGTACATCGTGGACTTCGCCGAGTTCGTCACGGTCATTCAAAGCTTTGCGATATCGGTACTCTAATCCATTCAGCGTGAGCGTAAGCGAGTCCCATTTGTCAGTTCTGGCCCTCGCGTCGATCATGGAGTTTGTGGCCTCACTGATGCTCTGTTTGATTGATTCGTAAGCTTGGCCCAATGTCTCGGCACTGATACCAGTAGTCTGACAGACAGGGCATTGGTGTGCGCCGTCGGCGAGTATTTGGTCGAACAATGACATTGTTGTTTTGAATCCGGCACGTTTCTTGTCTTGGGCGTTGTATTCGTCTCGCGGTTCTATAACTTTGATTTCGTTACCGTCCGGATATTGAAAACATAATGCAAACAATTGATCTTGCAGTTCATTGGCTTGTTTGGTATCCTTGTCGAACTGCTCTGTGAGTTCCAGTGATTTCTCATACCCCGCCTGCATTGTGAATGCCGCCTGGAGTTCGGCCTGTAGCTTTTCAAGTGTTGATGTGTCGGTAACTGCTGCTTTGAGGTCGGCGATTTGTTTGGTGAGGTCAAGTGCCCGGCCCTGGTTCTCATTCCATGCCGCGTATTCGACTTTGTACTTTTCTTCGATTGTCAGTGTTTCGCGGTCTTTTGCCAGAATCGCGAGCAGTGCTTCCGATGTGTCTTGCTCGTCAAGGATGTTGTATTTCGCGGGTATTGGTTTGGCCGTTTCTGAGGCTTCTGCAACTTCACGTTTCAGCCCTCTCCGGTGACTGAGAATAATCATATCGCGCCAAGCATCTGCGTCGCCCCGGTCGAATACGTCCCCTTTGAGTTTTTCGTGCATTCGCTTATTGACTGGCGTGTCGCGTTGTATCAGCGGTAAGATAATTGCCGCCGCCGCTGCCGGGTCGATGATTCTGGCAAGCATCTTGGAACGATCCTTCTGAGGCAGGTTGACGAACCACAACGGATCACAGAGGATGTGTGCAAGGTCAATGTCCTCGATGCGGCCCGTGTCATTCGCACGGCTTGGCAGTGAACGAATAAAGGCTCGGCGGTTTGTTATCAAATCCACGTTGGCAATGGCGTCGGGCCTGCGTAGTCTCTCGGACTGCTGGAATTGCTTGTAGTCCCCGACCTTACCAGTGAGAGCGAAGTAAACAGCCTTTTGCCCTGCCGTGCTCTTACCTGAATTGTTTCGGCCTATGATTATTGTGACTGGCTTCGAGAGGTCCATGTCGAATCTCTCAAAAGCCCCGAAATTCTTACCTTCAATTTTCAAAAACTTCACGTTATGTCTCCTTTAGTATAGTTCTTTGGCTTGTTCTTCATGGTTTCCAAAGCCCTTCGGCCCTGCTTTTTTTGCATCGAATCCGCCCAGACAAACCGTGCTCAAGTCCAGCGTTCGCGCCGTCGCCATGTCCTTTTCATCTTGCGGCCAGCGTCCTCCGAGAATATGTCTGACCTGCCTGTCAACAAGAACACGGTCGGCCCGGCTGTCTGTTTTGTCGTGATAGAAGTTGTAGAGGTCTGTCATCTTAGACAATTCATCTGCATTCTGCGGCGTCGATAACTTTTGCTCTTGGCGTTCGCGGTATGATGCAAAGAAGGTATCAAGTACGCCCGCCTTTTTGGCAAACGTCATAGCTGAGGTCGGCGACCAAACACCGTTCACCCCGGCCCCGACGGACTCATGGTCTTCGTAATAACCAGTGTCGGCGTCCGTGATGCGATAAGTAGCGTGCACGAGAAAAACTCTTTCGTTTACTACTTCACACGTTACCTTCAGTGCCCTGAACAAGAACCCAACTTTCTTAAATTCCTTCTGATAGGCTTCGATTACATCCGGGGCCTGCGTATAGCTGTACTCACCGTCGTCGTCTGTGCCACTACAAGGGATTTCCGGGATTGCCTTCATCACAGCGAGCTTCTTCTGTTGGAATTCAATTACCTTTAGCCATACGGGCATATCATATCTGGGCAGGTCAGGTTTTGCCTTGTAAGCCAGCGGGTCAAACGCCTTAAAGCATTTCTTGCAGAAATTCTCCGCACCATACGAAGCGTCGCAATTTGCCTTAGCCTGTCTGTCTGATGGAATGCCCTTCCGCCCACACAACATAATATTTTCTTCGGCGATGCCTGTACTGTCTGTGATTAAGTGTATTTTCTGTGCCATCCTATTTTCTCCTATTCTGGTTTCTCCATTACTTTGTCCCAGGCTTTGGTAGCTAAGGTTTTGGTTTTACACGTAGGGCCTTCCCAGCAGGCCCGGCTTTGTCTCGAACACAGAACGCTATACTGATCAGTGCCAGTAAGACCCACTATTGCCCTTGCTCCACATCTGCATTTCACTGGTTCCATCCTATGTCTCCTATTTGGGTTTCTTTCTGGTTATGTGGAACTCATGGCAATCACAGTCACAAGGGATTTTGTAACCAGGCTGACAGTTTGTTCCGGGGCAATCGCAGGGCATTAAATCTTTTCGTAAACAAGCGCATTCGTCATTGAATAGCCCATCAAATCCGTTCTCATTCAGCCATTTCCGCATGATGCTCTTGACTGTCCGACCAGCCGCCGCTAACTGTTCTTCTGTCTTGTCTGTGTAGCTGAGGCAGTATTTGTCCGTTGGCCACATGATTGAGAAATCAGGACACCCAACCAGTGTGATCCATTCTTCCCATTTGCCCGGAATCCAATCATCTTCCATGTGACCGAGCCGCCAACTCATAATCACTTCTTCGATGTAATAATCACCTGTAGGCAAGAAGTCGCTGTCATTGAGCCGCCTGAAGTGATATTCAACGCCCGGACCTGGTGTTCTGTCGAACCGGCATATCTTCTCGTGATCACCCCATTCGGCTTCAAATGTTTTCTTTTCCAGACTGCTCATAGTTCTGTCTCCTGTCAAAAATATACCGAGCGGCATTGCTTTGGCTAAGCACATTCGCCTCAGAGTCGAATGCCGCACGGAGCCTAATGCACCTTATATGCCTCGGTATGTGTCTCACACGCCGCCGCTCGGTCTTCACTTGTAAAATAGGGCAGGCATTGGTATGCAACAACCGGCAGGCTTCGCATTGTCGCTAAGCATCAGACCCGCCATCAGGCTCACCACGCCACTGCCCTACCTATTCACTTGTCAAAGTCTGCTGGCGACACAGCGTCCATGCCGCCAGCATAAGGAGGAGGGTGATGAAAAGCTTATCCAGCAAGAAAGCTGCTCATTATGATTCCTGGTTGACCCTTGGCTGTAACGATTTCACATGAAACCAATTCTGGGTCTTCCCAAATCCTTCCTTCGGTTGCGTGACAACTGTTGGCGAGCATTCTTGCTTGCTTCTCACTTCTTGCCCGGATGAGTACGCTATCAATTTCGTCGTGGTTACAGTTGTCTTCGTCGCGATCAAGTAAGAATAACTTCATAATTATTTCTCCTTAATAGCCCCACCGGAACCCGGCAGGGGAGGGGTTATGCTTGTTTCAGTTTAGGGTGGTTGCGGTCGGCCTCTACTTCTGGGAATTCCGGCAAGATGAGTTCATTGGCAACAAGACAGATAGTTCTGCATTGTTTACCAATATCACTAATCCATGCTTTTCTGATATAGCCCTTGACTATAATCTCCCCTGTAAGATTTCCCATCTCCCTTATCCATTTGGTTGCCGCGTGGCGCGTTACAAAACAATGGTATCCGGTTTTGTATCTTACATCTCCATGGCCAGCCGGGTAGCAAGTCGCGATATTAACTTGTTTGCAAGGAGTGCACTGGCTAAATACTGGGAAGTGATAAGATGTGCAATCAACCGAGTTTACTCTGTGCGTTTTCATTTCTAACACTTTCCAAACCGTCACCACATCCGGCAACTTAGCAATGTAAGCATCACGTTTCTTCTTGCCCCATACTACGCTCAGGCACATTTTCACATCTCCTAAAAAAACCCGCCGACACCTTGCCCGTTGTCATTTCAGTGGGCATATTTCCAGGTTCTTTCGGCGTTCATCATAAACATCACAAAATAGAATCGCCTTAACCTTCACCAGACAGGAGCATTCTGTGTATCGTCCGTCTGGGTTTAACTTGCATTTTAGAGGCTTTATAGGCTTTCCGCCCCTTCCATGAACATGAGAATGGCAAGGCAAGCATAGCCATTCAACGTCTAATGGTTTATTGTAATCCTTGTGATGTCCAGCAATAGGACAGTTCTCTTTATGGCATCGAGAGCATGTAGTCGGCCTAATTAACCGTCCTTCTTTGATAGCTTTCGCGACCGCGTTCCCTACCGCCATTCTTTGTCGAGTAATAAGTTCCGCCGCGCCGAGCCCAGACGACAACGACGAGGTGTGTGCCCGGCGGCGGCGGTTGAAATCAATCTGCCTTCGCTTGAGAGTAACTTGTCTTAATGTCGTTGTCATCTTCATATTGAAATTATCGCACCTATTCTGAAAAACGCAAGAACCAAATTTGTCATTAAATCGCTAATGTGAATTATACGTGATTTCTGGCTCAATACCGCACTTTTTGGAATGAAAAAAGGCCCTCCCTGGCCCAAATCCTGCGAACTATTCCCTGTAGGTTTCTGCGCTTTCTACGTATTTCTCCGTCATTTGCGCAATATCCTGGCCCAATCCATTGACTGTGTGGCAGCCTTGAATCAGCGACAGAATCACAACGACAACCAGCATTTTACATAACGTCTTCATGTTCACTCCTTATTCTCATAAACGCTTCTTTGACTCGGATTCGCCGTGTAAGCTCCTGGTATTCGCGTCTGAATTTGCCCGCGAGTTCCCGGCACTGTACTTGGTCCCCCTTCAGTTGTGCTAACGTTTCTTCCATATCTAATCTCCTTTCGTGCAGGGTATCGGGGCGAACAGAAAGGGGGTTTAGAAGTTTCTGAGAAATATGTTACAATGGGCGATTATGGCGAGATACTCGTTATTACAGACGCCGAAAACTGTGAAGATTCGGGTTATCAGACGCGGACGACCCCAGAGATTCGATGTAGTAAGGCGTGAAGGGCGGGCCTGGCTGACAGTGGGGCACTACAAAACGCGGGCAAGGGCCTACGAGCACTTGGAGAGATTACTGACTGAGCATTTCGGCTGGGACAAAAACTGCCCCGCCGGCATCCGTTCCGTTGGGGCAATGCTTAAAGGAGAATAAGCATGAAGTTTATTTATGGCCTAATATCGCGGCTTTTCACATAATTCTCGTATGTCTGCAATTCCCAGAAGTAGTCCCACGTTATCACAACAGAATCACAGCCAAGAACCTGAGTGCCCTCTATGGTCTGTATGCTGTCGCCTGGGGCCAAAGGGATTACTTTGTACGTATCAGCGACGTAGGCGGCGTAATGACGCGAGCAGCCCAGCCCTGTGAGCGCCAAGAGCACGATAAAGAACCATGTCACGATCGCGCAAAGCCTGTTCCCTTTTCGTTTCGAGTATTGCAAGCTCATTTTCACGCCTCTCAATTCGTGCAGCCTTAGACCAATACTTGGAGTATACCTTGTACGCAACCCCAATTATCGTGCCTAACGCCGTAATAACAGCGATTACAACAGGGGCGGTCATTGGATCGGGCCTTTGGCCTTGACGCGACCATACAGGGCCAGAGCGCCGGCTAGGGCAATAGCCACATTCACGGCCACATCGACGGCCTGTTCGACCTGAATGTTCTCGATTCCTTTGATCCATCCAGTTGTCTTGAGAATGCCCAATACGAGGGCAACTACGCCACCCCATACGCCTCTACTTTCCCACCATTTCTTATCCATGATCGTCTCCTTCTGTATTTAAACACATGCCTGTTGCGATTCTCATTTCTTCAAGCTTAACATCTACCTCAGCCCTTGCAATACCTATATTTGGCTCACCTTGGCGGATTTCGAGTATCGCCTCCAGGTGGCCTTCAATCGCTTTGAAATGCTCGTCAAGGTTCATTTGGTCAACTTCTCAATTATTGTATCAAGCTTTTTGTCTTGGCGTTCCTGTGCCTTCAGGATGTGCCCAACGTCTCTCTGTACGCCCTCAAGGGCTTTCGAGTTCTCCCTGGCAGGAAAGCATCCTTCTTCTTTTAACGCCGTTACGGCGGTCGTGGTGTGTTTGTGAGCGCCCTCAATGGCCTTCTCGTTTTTGGCAACGGCTTTTTCTTGCTTCACCAAATGGGCGGTGTGCGTTTCCTTGATCTCAGTTAGGGTTTTCCCTTGCGCCCTCTGAGTGAATTCCATCGTCGTCCAAGATGCACCAATCAGGAATGCCATGCTCCCGATCCCTACCAATACTTTTAACCATACCGGCCATTTGTCTTGCTTTGCCATGTTGTTCCCCTATCTG
>SDBT01001464.1_pt1 | contig 41665 bp, 54 predicted proteins | sample 2277101 | NCBI WGS metagenome assembly SDBT01 (sample SAMN10404973, study PRJNA504765) | marine sediment metagenome | isolation source: marine sediment core GS10_PC15, 103 cmbsf | place: Arctic Ocean: Southern Knipovich Ridge | collected 2010 | reverse complement strand
TGTTCCATTTTTTGTTTTAATTCATAGATGTCTTTATCAATTTCTGCGGACATTTTTATCTCCTTTATTTAAAGCTATATATTTATGCAATGGATTGTTGCGCGAATTATATTATTTCGCTATATTGATATCGCAATAGCCGAAGGATAGACCTGTGGCAGAATTTAATAGAAAAAAATGGCAAAACCGTGACACGATGTTATTTTTGTCACGAAACCTCAAAGATTATAAAGTGGAAAAAATTGACCATGTTGGTTGCAACGGTGATGTGACCGTTGTCGAAGGAACGTGTTATATTTTTAGTAATAAATATGTATTTCATGTCAAAATGTTACCTTCTGGAAAATCTATCACAGTTGCTCGTTATGAAAAAGATATGTCGCGTGCCGGCTTTGCCACAGAGTGGGCGATTGAAACAATCGCTGAAATGCGAACTGAGCATCTGATCTACAATTATGAAACAAGCTTTCTCGCGTAATAAAAAATTATTGTTGCTTTAATTTCTTCATGCTGATATAATGATTAGGTCAGAATAAGGAGAAAGTTTATGATTGAACTAAATGAAAATTCTTGGGCAGCTCGTCTATATAACTGGTCATATAGAATTTGGTGCCCGTTTATTTACCGTTCTTCCTATAGTAGCCGACATCCGAACTTGTGTACACTTATCCGGACGATGTTCGTCTGGGGGCCTCTCGTCATCGCATTTCACTTGTTATCGGCCTTGACACTCGGCTACGTGTTCCTATGGTTTCCGCTGTCGTATTTTGCCAGTGGTTACCTCCAATTTTGGTTTATCGTTGCGATCGGTGTTTCGATCATATGCGGGTTCGTCTGGCTTATCACCAAGGTTGCGCCAGGCGCCGCTGATTATATAGAACAAAAATACCAATCGAAACATTCTATCGAAATTCGGACATTCTTTAGTCTGATATTTCAGTGGATTAAAGATACACACGATCAGGTGTGCTCGCCGATTAATATCATGCAGACGCCCAAAGAAGGGAAAGTCAAATGAAGAAATATATCTTACCATGGTTCGCCCATGTCGGTATCATTGGTATCTCAGTACTTATACTCGCAATATTCACTGAAATTACGAGGCCGGCAACGACAACTGTAAACCACGAAATCGCTCAAGGTGAACTGCCCGTACTTGACGATGGGTACAAATATGTCATCCAATGTTCAGCACGGCCGGAAGGTCCATTTACCAAAGCACAAGGTGGATGCAAGTTGATCGTCAACCTGGCGCCCGGCCAATACATCACCACGGTCGATTAAATTTTGCGACCAATATTGTACTTCGGTACAAGGTTCCAATCACCCTTATCTTTATAGGATAATATTTTAATTTCGGAAATGGCCGCAAGAGGACTTGCGGTCTTTTCTGGATCCTCTAACTTAACAAGATCCCATTGATCTAAAAGGTTTGCAATTGTGTTGCGCCGTGCCTTATCATTTTCTGTAAATGATGTAGGCTTACCATCCAACATAAATAATTCTTTAAAATGCACAATTGCATAATTTCCTTGCTTGTGCAAAATATGACATGATTGATATAGTGTTTTATCTTTTGCAGATATTACACCAATTCTTGTTAATGTTTCGATAACCTTTAGAAAATTATCCGGATCTGGAAGCGTCACCCATACCAATTCATCAATTTGTTTGCTCATTTACTAAACCACCTTGTTGCATATTGCGTTTGATAGCATCCACTTGGTGATCAGTTAAAATCGTCAGTGCTTGCTTCGCTTTCGTCACGTTGTAGTTATAGTATTGTTGAACAATTTTTAAATTATCGTCCCTATCTGGTTTTACCCATTTACCATAACGGCTACGTTTCCGCACAATATTTATAAGAAAGTGATACTGTAACTTCTTATCCATATCAGGTCTGTAGTTCATCAGGTTAGCAAACATTATTACATCTGCGTGATATGATAGGGTTTTATTGACTAAAAATGGTACATATACGGCTTCATTGATTCCTGCAGGATCATCTGCAAGCAAGTCCGTTTTTGTGTTATTGATTGAAGTTACAAAATCAAAAGGACCGATCATTTACAGAATTCCAAACGCCATTAATAATCCCCAACCTATACCAACAACTCCAGCGATTATTAATACAGCACTACAAACAACTCCAAATATTGCAAAATTAGCCAAGCTATCATATTAAAAACACTCCGACATAATTTCAGTCAAGCACGCAGCAACATTGATTTCAGGGTCTGCAACGAACGCATGTTTATATTGATACTCTGCAATTGTAACGACCAGTGCAGGAATTTTATCCGGTGCAATTTCAGTAGATGCTCGATCGTATAATAATCGAAATAAGGTCGTTGGAGTGATGTCAACGTTGCGTGCGACCCACTTTCGCATCTCTTTAAAATCTTTTGTTTTCAAAATGCCAAACAACTCGTCAAATAGAGTACTGTCAGTTTGAACCAAGATTCCTGAGTCAATTTTACCATGGACACTGTAACGCTGCAATTCATTTAGAATTCGCCGCCAATCACCAAAATGTTTGATGATCATTTCACCAATTACTTCTTTTTTATATTCAACTCCCTCTGCTTTAAGAATTTCTTCTGCTCGAGCCAGAAATGCAATTGCACACTTCGTTCGCTCTCCGTTTGGAGGAATTCGAAAATCAACGACAGCCATTCGAGAATGTAACGGATCAATTATTTTACTAATATAATTGCACGTCATAATAAATCCACAATTGATAGCATATTCGTCCATGAATCCACGTAGTGCTGGTTGTGTTGATTGTGGGTTTAAATAATCTGCCTCATCCAGTATCACATATTTACGACCGCCCGTTAATGACATTGATGATGCAAAGTTTTTAATTTCGGTTCGTAGTGTATCGATGTTACCTGACAACGATCCGTTAATCATAAGATATGATCGACCGAGTTGTTCACATAATGCTCGTGCTGCTGTCGTTTTACCACTACCAGGCGGTCCATCAAAGATCAAGTTTGGAATTTCGCCCTTGTCGACGAACATTTGTAGTGTTGTTTTTAATTTAGTCGGAAGAATACATTCGGCGATCGTCTTCGGACGGTACACCTCTGCCCACAAAAATTGTTCATTCATTGTAAAAACTACCTTTCGCTTCGACAGCAGACCAATATCGGAGATCGATTGTTGAACTTTCAAATTTCGCAGCACCAATATCTGACAATGTCACATCATAATCATCTACAGCAAATAGCATAATTTTTTCAACATCAAATGCAAACTGAAATACGTCACCGTTTCCCTTACCAAGGTTGATTTTAAAATTATTAGATGAATCATTCTTTAAATCTAATGCAGCAATAAACACGTCGCCGCCATCAGATTTGAATATAATTTGAGGAACTTGAAGAATTCCTACAGCTTTTAACATCGCACTTAAATCGGCGCCCTTTAATTGGACCTTAATATAATTACCACTTTCTACATTGATGTCAGCTTCTGGTGCTGCCTTTACCAACGCTTCATTTGTATAGAAAAATTTAACCGAGCGATTTACATCTTTTATTATAAGCCAAGTCTTATCAAAATCCAACTCAGGATTATCAAATAATTTTGTTGCAGCGAGTAATTGTGGAAGATCGTACACAGCAAAACGAGTTGGAAAACTATCAGGAATGACAGCCTCTGCTATCAATGCATCTGTGGTTGAAATAGTTCGTAACCTATTTCCTACAGCAAATACCAATGACTGATTAATTCGTGAGAAATTTGTTAACACACGTAATGTTTGTTCAGATAGTTTCATAACTAGTCTCTCTACTTCATTTTATCAACTTGTTTCATATCTGCAGTCGCTGGCGCCCCGATCTGAGCGAGATCTGCCAGACTACCTGCAAACGTATATGTACCAATATGTTGTAATCTCATCCAAGGACACATCCATGTCTTGACCCCTGCTTTACGTGAATATTGGCAGAACATATAATCTTCTGATAAATAACGCTTGGTTTCAGGATCAATCACACAGTCGAAGTACGCCATAATTTCGCGAGAACCATCAAAATTCTTTGTCCGAACGTGGTCAGGTTTATATGAGCGCTCAGGAAACATTTTATCAAATTTCTCGAACACGCTTCGTTGTATCATCATAAAACCTGTACCACCCTCTAATACTTCTACTGGTTCATCAAGACGAATCTCTTTAACCCCCGCCGCCGGATTGAATACATAGTCACCAACATAGTTGTCTAACTTAGCAGGATTTTCATCTGCATATCCACGATCGACCGCCATTTTAATCTTTTCCCATGCAATCGTTTTCTTTGGATATGGTCCACATACAATTTCCTTATCGCTTCCCTCCTCTGAGAGTGCAGCAAGCGCAAGAACATCGTTTGGATTAAATCCAATATCACTATCAATAAACATTAAGTGTGTACAGCCGCTTCGTAAAAATTCATCAGCTAAATAATTTCGAGCTCTTGTAATCAAGCTCTCATTGAATAAATAAAATACTCTAACCTCAATATTATGTCTTGTTGCTATTGTTATCAGATCTGCAACTGATTTACAATATTGTCCTGCACACATTCCACCATACATTGGTGTTGCTAAAAAAATTTTTCTCTTTCTTAATTCTTCTACACTTATCTTGACTTCCACTATTGCTCCTTATTATATTTTTTATCGTGTTCACTATCTACACCATAACTTCCATCATATAGTCCAAGTGCCTCAGCCTGGAATAATAGGAATTGTCCAACTCGAGTTCCTCTTCGTACTACAAAGTCACCACATGTTACGTTCATCACTGCAGCCATTACTCCCTTGTATCCAGAATCGTAGAGGCCACCTGTCAGGAATACACCGTTTCGAACCAGCGTGCTCCGTGTAATGATAAATCCTGCGTGCCCTGGCGCAATATCGACTTCGCCTTTCATAACGACCTCATACGCTCCAGGTTCCAAAAACCACCAATCGAGATGATTTGTCAAAATTGGTTGTGATCCACGATGCAGTTTTTTTTCTTCACTTAACGTAAATGTATTATTGAGAATTCTATGTACCTCAGCTAAACGAACATCAACAGCGTTCGGCTGAACATCGGCTCCTTGAATATCTGAAAGATTACTAAGTCTCCTTGGATTTCCAATATTAATCATACTCATATATTATTTCCTTAGTTGCTCGAATCGGTCGGCGCCATGTTTTGCGCATTCCGCTGATGTTTTGATGACTCATCACTATTAAATGCAAAATGATATGCAAGTATTAAATAATGAATTGCTTTAAGTATGTCTTTTTTATTTTTTCCATCTTTTAACCCAAACCTCATCGGATATTTAATTGCAGTTCCAAGACACATTTGTTCGGCAATTCCCATCGACGCCCATACATCAATTGTCTGAACATCATTTGGACCAACATAATGTTGTTTGTATGTATTTTTGATATACTCTGCAACTTCTAATAACGTCTCCTCTTCACTATACTTAAAATCTGTCATGTCGTCCTGCCCTTTCACACATAACATTAATAATATAAATGTTAAGTTCTGCTATTGCTACACGGTGTTCAGCCAAGTAATCATCATTTATTTTGTAATTAAAATCTACAGGTTCTTCAAATTTTCCCATTCTCAATCCTGTTGGGGTTTCATCAAATAATTGACCATTAAGACCACCCCACACAGCAGCGCTTGAATCCCAACTATTAATATGCCGGTGAAATTTCTCAACGAGCCATATTTCACGTGGTCCGTCTAACATTCCAAGAAAATGGATTTTAGGTTCAAACGGATGCCATGCCCCGTCATTCAAAAGGATTTGCCGATCTTCGAGAATTTGCATGAATCTCCACCGCGAAAAAAACCGCTGTAATTGATTGTTTTTTTCTACTCCAAATGCGTTTGGAATAGCCAGAATGCTTGCACCAACTAAATCAATATCAGGGTGTTTTAATCCCCACGCAAATGATGCAATTAATCCTTCGATATCTCCGACCTTTGCTTGTGGAACAAAGAAGGTTTTTAAACCTGCTTCCTTAATTTTTGGAATCATTCGAGCAGCAGCGTTGATTGTCTTTGTTGCTTCTTCGTCAGGATAGTCGCTCATTATAACATGCGTTGCACCCAACTCCAGAGCAATATCAATAAGTCGCTCACTGGAAAACATTTCACGCCCCGCTTTATACATCTCAAACGCGCTGTTGTCGAGAATCATTAACCGATTCTCGCTTATGAGGGATCCGTCCTCGTCTAACTTTTTCTTTACGTCAGTACACCCCTTGATTGCTTTTGCATACTTTTTATCAGATGCAAGGTGTGCTAGTGCCAAGTTGCTTGTACTGGCCGCACAAAATTGTTGAATGTAATGTGTTGGAGAAATATGACAAAATTTAATCATGACATTACCACCGCACCGTTTTCATTATCTTCACTGACGTCAATAAGTATTCGCCTTCCTGGCCAGTGTTCTTCAACATATTTATAAAGATCATTCGCAATCATTTCACAACTTTTGTAATCTAATTCAAGTACATCATCAGCATATAGCCCCTCTAGCGCTCGTTTAAGTAAGATGAATTCAACGTCACGATCATCATGCATTACTTCTAGCATGACCTTAAAATGGAACATGTGACGGTGGGGATGTTGAAGAAATTCGACACCCGGCAAATCTTTTGCAGCAGGGTAGCAATGAATACCCTCTTTTTGGAACTTCACGTAAATGAATGTATTTAATTGATTACTATCTGCAATAAGTGGTTTACTTTGTTGGAATGGAATTTTCATAATAATATCCTTGGTGCGGGTTAGTTTTAGAAAGGAATTTTTTCATCGTGATTGATTGGAATAAATTTTTCAGGTGGTTCAATATCATTTTTACGTGAATTAACATAAGGCACCCACTCTACATTCCAAAGTTTATATATAGATTCTCTTGTCATGTTATACTTATGAGGAATAGTCAGTTCAGTCATTCCGCCAAAAGGTATTACATCATCAAATTTACAATTTAATATTTTATATAATACTTTTTCAGGCGGAAACAATTTGTGCCACATATCTTCAAAGAACACACAACGCCGCACAGCTTCCTCCGCAATTGATCGATAAATTTCTATCGGCTGTCCTAATTCTTTGATCTTCCATTGATCAAGCCACCGTACGTTTTGGCCAAGCTCTTTAATTCTTTTTTGAGAAAATCGTTCCTGTGAATCTTTTGCAAACCCACATTTAACAAATTCAAGCGTCTGATTCCATTTTGGATTTGTTGGTGTAAAACTTTTTAAATATAAATGCATGTACTGTTATATTAATCCATCATCAAAATTATCATTAAAACTCGTTACTGCAATTGCCTGCCATGGATGTAGACTCTCTTCATGTGCTACAATGATTCGAAAGTCACTAATCATATCTTTTCTTTCCCAATCACCTAAAGCCTTATACATTATACGACAAACGTCTTCTGAAAACAATAGATTTGCGCCATTTAATTCAGCGAATGCTTGTTCGTCTTCTCGTTTGACTACAACCTGTACCTCTGTTGGAATGTGTTCTCTACATAAATCAATTACATCTTCAATCCAAATCATATGTTTTAATGGATTAAACTCAACAGCTACTTTTAATCGACTGCGTTGTGAGTGAGCATTCGCAGCAACTCCTCGCTTAGTTGTTGCATCGTACGCCAATTCAAAACTACACGGACACGTGCTACTGTATACATACTCAACTGTTAGAAACCATTTATAATACCCACTTGTCGACCTATCGAGACAATATCTACCCTCTAGTTCAACATTATATGCAATGTGCCCATCTAAACCGCTGCGCAAACTTTTCTGCGTCCATGGATATTTAAATCGCAGCTTGCAATAAGAATTTTTACTACCTTGAGCAGTAGCTAATTTCAATAATACGATTTCAATACCATCAAATGTTAATTGGTCTTTAATAGTATCATGCATCAAAAGATACAACCGTGACAAGTTCAAACCTTTTGCATTCCCATCATCTAACGAACAGTAAAGAGACGCTTGAGCTTGCAACACTTGTGCATCTCCATTACGTCTCTTTACGATAATCGGTAGATCGACAGGAGAGATCCCGACCTTTCGAATCGGAACTCTTGCACCTGGAATAATCGGATCCTTTTGGGGATCAGGTAATGTCGTTTTGTCTACAACATATTCACTATCATAATCAAATACCAGATCCGGCATCTTGTTACTATAATCAATACCCAACATTTTTTCTTTCAAATTTAATAGTCTCTCGCAAACCTGGACGTTGGTGATCATCATCAACAAGATGATGATCACCACAATTGTAACAATGCATTTCCAGTTTACCAAAAGCAGGGGAAACTATCCTAACACGCTCCACGTAGTTGTGATCGCCGTTTGAACAGCAGTAATTGCGCCAACCTTTTTTCACCCAACCAAACATAATTTAACCATCCGTCAACGATTTGCGCTCGTCATCAGAATAACTTTGCGCCTTTCCAGTTGATGCAAACTCACCTACCTTATTCATTGTTACGCTCGATGCAATATTCATCCCCTGTGCTGTTGCGACATATGTTGCCGACAAATTTGGATTGAATCCCAACGATGCACCGACAGTCCACGCATCTTGATTAGCACCAAGATATGTGACCATCCAGTCTTTATTTCGTTGCTTTGAGGTCAACATCTCTTTGATCTGACCTGCATTGAATTCAAGACTACTGTTTTCATACCCATCAGTGAAAACAGTTACGACAACGCGCTCACCCTTACTAAGAACAACCTCGTTGTCAATAAAGTTTAACGTCTTACCGATTGCATCATATAATGGAGTTCCACCACGTGGGCTATACTCACTTTCCGTCAAATTTTCACATTGCTTTAACGGAACACATTTGCGTAGCATCTCGAACGGCGAACCAGTGTCGAATTGGACTATGATTACTGACACATCAACACTGTCTTCCTTTCGCAACTCAGCCAGCGACGCATTGACTGTTCCACATACCTCACGAGCACCGATGCTATCCATCGATCCACTTCGGTCTAGAATAAATACCTTGAGTAATTTATTCTTCTTACCTTTAACTTTTGCCATAATTTAACTTTCCTTTCTGTTTATGATCTATTTACATTCAAGCCCAGTGCTTTTGCAAATATATCGACTAGGCCTTCAACTTTTTCCATTCCAACCCATCCGTCTTCATCATGATTAGCATAGGCAACAACCTTGCCATTAATCAAAATTTCAATGTTTTCATCATCAACTTCTTTAATTCCTATTGATTTGATCATCTTATATTTTATCTTTTCAAAATAACTTTTTCGTTAGTAAAGAATCTATCTACTATCCCATGTTGTTCTAAACACGCCGCCCCAACTGTGATCACTTGTAAAATCTCTTCAAGTGTGTGCGTATCTGCAGATACATGTGGATCAGTACACCATGCCTCTTTTGCCTCTAATAATTCTCTTTCCATAATTAATAAATATTCACCAACTGTGTGTGGACGTTCTTCTATTGTACCGTGTTTTTGTTCTTGCCATACACGTTCCCGCCCCATCGCTAATGATAAATCATGTAAAAATAATTCACGGTCTGTTGTCATATTAAGTTCCCATCTTATTACCAAATAAGTACGTATGAACACGTGCCGCTACATGATATCCTTTTGACATTGACCGTATTGCTACTTTTTCTGCAATGAGGTTTTGTTGGCTGTCTAATGCTCCACAAGGCATGGTCCATATTGGATAATATACACCACCTTCACGAAATTTATAAATCGCCTTTGATAATTCATCCCATTGGTTATCATCAACTCCAATAACAAATTTTAATTGACCATACCCCGATAGATTAAAGTAATCACGAACAACATCTGGCTTGATCACATTTTTTTCGCCAGAAACTGTAAACAATTTTGGACTGACGCTGAAAAATAATTTTCCTGTATACAAACCAGCGTTCTGGAAAAAATCAATAAATTCTGGTAAAAGTCTTTGCGTACCATTTGTCTCAAATGTTAAACATGCGGGTTGATTATGCTTATTTCGTAATGCTTTCATAATTGCCATGGCGGCTCGCTGGTTTACGGGAAGCAATGGTTCACCACCTGTGAAACATAAATCAATTGATTGTCCATAATTTAAACTATTATGTGGTAACATATCAAGAATTTTATCAGCAATCTCCTCAGCAGTATCTTGATGTTGTAAGTGTTTAAATTTTGTTGCCCAACTATAGCTGCTGTCACATCCCTTATCAAATACAGGCAAGTCTTCCAGCCGGTCGAAATCATCTGTACGAATCATTTGATATGGAAGTTTCCATGTTCGTGGGCGAGTTGGATGGTCTTGTCCAAATCCATTACATTGTAAATTACACATAAAAAACCGCACCCACGCTGTACAATGGCCGGTCCTTTCACCTTCACCTTGAATACTATAAAATATTTCACTATAACGGATCATATTTTTGTTCATTCCATATGTTTCAATTCGAAAGGAGAGATCCCAACCTTATTCCATGCAGGTCGTGTTGGGACTGAGGGACACGCCCGGCTTCTACATACGCCATATTGCTATCTGTTTCACGAACCTCAACGCGTTTGACAAATACTTTATGGTTATCAGCCTTGTATCCATTATCAAGAAGCCAATATTCCTCAAGATACTGAAATAGAAATTCCGCCAACCCCTCACAACCTGTTCGCTCGACCCATGTAATCTTGGCAAGACCCTTCTTGGCAAGAGCTTCAAAGTCGCCGCGGTTTGGATCGTCCTCAGCCACTAGGAGAGTATGGTCAAACCAATCTTCTAACTTATCTTTGAGACTTCTAAGGCTGCCATAATCACACACCCAATTTCTAACATCAAGTGTATCGCTTTCAAATTCAAATCTAAAACTCAGCGCGTAACCATGTAGGCGATTACAATGAGATTCGGCGCGGTGCTGCCGATACGCTACTGGTCCAAGGTGTCTGTATTCTTTTGTTGATACGTATTTCATTCTTCTGATATCCATACCTCTGCAACATCCTTTTTATGAACGAGATATATATCATTGCCTGATTGTATATTAACAAATGACTCGCCCGTATCCATAACCATTCTTTCTGAAAACCGTTTTGCAGACTCTTTATCAATATTTTTAAGTATTGTTTGATTTGCCGTCCACAACCCATGATCTCGAATTGCTCCTGTTAGGAATGTAATTTTTATATTCATTCGTGTGTATCCTCTTCTTCGACCGTCGCCTCCGGCTCAGATACTACTGATGCAACTGATGCAATGGTGTCTGCCATAACAACAAATTCACCCTCGTCTGGCAACACTAACCTTGCAAACGATCTATCTTCCAACGCTTTGAAAAATTTTTGTACATTATTAACTTCAACATTAAAAAATGTTTTGAAAGAAGCACCTGTAACAGCACCCTCTCTGTAAAAAATAGTTAATTTCATTTTAATTCTCCCTTTCAAACTTCTTGAAATACTCTTACATCATCTGGAACGTCAATTTCCATTACAGCACTATAACCTTCCATATAATGTTTAATAGGCCACGTTGGAAGTGGAATATCTTCATCAATTAATCCAACTGCAAAAAACCATGTTCCGTTATAGAATGCATATACTTTCATCGTTCCACCAACATTAAGTATTGCATAGTCAAAAGGTTCACCATTTAATGGATGAGCTACATCAATACCTCTTTGATTTCCCTCAATATGTATATTATCATCGCTATGGCCGCTAAATTTTAATATCATCTTCAACCTTTCCACGTATTCGAATTTTCTCTTGCATTTGTTTTTGATATTCTTGCAATCGTGATAGAGCACCATCTTTTAATCCGATACCTTGATAAGATTCTGCTAATAAACTATTTTCAACAATATCAATACATGTTTGAATTTCGTTCATTTTTACAGTCCACCGCTGCTCGGCGAAATTATACTTTTCTGGAATTCCATTAGTTAATAGCTTCCAAAATGATCGAGTATATTCATTATCAAATTTTGGATCAAGTGTTACAGTGCCATCATAATCAAGACAGACAAGTTGATCACCTCGTTCATCAAAAATCTTAAAAATGCCGTCATGTGACATTAACATTACTTTGACATTGTTTGGTCGATAATCATCAATACTAAGTTTTGGCAGATCGTTCGACATTCTTCATCTTTCTTAATTTACTCTTACGTTTGCCCATTGCATTATGCCAGTGAACCTTTGAAGCTCTATCTTTGAATAATGTACCTTGTAAATGATCAAATTCATGTTGAAATATTCGCGCCGACAATCCTGTAAGTTTTATTGTATCTGTCGTACCATCCCATGTTGTGAAACGAGCTCGAATATTTTTGGCGCGTTTGACCTTTACATATACACCTGGGAATGATAAACAACCTTCAACAGCATACTCGACCTCTTTACTAAAGTCAACAATTAATGGATTAAATACTGAATAAATTTCTTCTGGCTTTCGCGAATCACCAAAAACGAATGCTTGGGTATCTATTCCAATTTGTGGCGCGGACAATCCAAGTCCACCAAGTTCTTGCAACTTTTTACTTAATATTTTAAATAGCTGTTCAGGATCCCCAATCTCAAAATTATATTGATGACACTTTTTTTGAAGAATATCATTTGGAAATAATATAATTTCTTGTGGCATTTACTAATATCTTTCTATTTGACCGAATATGATAATGGGTTTAAAAGTTTTATTTTGTAAAGTCGTTCATATGTTATTTGTAATAATTCCTCCCAACTATTGACTTGTTTAACACTGAAACGTTGACAAACAATATCAACATTTCCCTTTCGCCAAAATCCTTTTGGGCAGTGAACAATTAATTTACTTGATTTTGCATATAGTCCAAGTTCCAACAATGTAATTGGAGACTTTGTTGCAGGATCAAAGTGAAAAATAATAACGTCGGCGGCATCAAGAGCATTAAGTTCCCACGTTACTTGCTGGTTGAACTGCTCATTATCTATATTCTGTTCCCACGAACTATCCCAATCAGTTCGATGCGGGTTCAGTATTGTTCCAGGTGCAAATTTTAAACCGTAAGCGATTTCTGTCTGCCAATCTTCGGCAGAACCCATCTCAATACTACCTGCTAGAAATAGAAAGGGTCGTTTTGATGAATCGTAACCATTTGGCGATTGGACTGTTATCATTTATATCTACCTCTAAGTATGTTATATTTGCTTCGTTGAAAATTTGTTTTGTTAATTTATCTTCTTTGCCCCACCTTGAAATATAATCGGGCGATGGTTTTGGATTAACCACTGTTTTTATTCCAGCCTGTATAACCATTTTACAACAATCGCTACAAGACGACGCTGGCCACTGGTAAAGAATTGTATTTTTTAATGTATCTTTTGCATTAAGGATTGCATTCACCTCAGCATGAACAATTCTTGGATATTTATACTCACGATCATCGTACAAATATTCGGGATCAGCAATCCCTCTTGGAAAACCATTATATCCGACGCTGACAATTGTTTTATCAGGCCTCACTATAACAGCACCAGTCTTTGTCGATGGATCCTTAGACCATAGTGACACATGATGAGCCATTACTATAAAACGAGCATCCCATTTATAGCCTAATTCACTACATGTAATTTTAAATGAGTTCACCGTTCTTTAACTCCACTCCTTTGACACAAATTTCAAATTCGCCTGGATGAGGATGCCCAATTGCTTCTAATAACCATTCCTGAGCATTATCCTCCAACAACGTTTCTACTGCATCAGCCACATGTTCAATAGGTGCAGGAGTTGGTTCTTCGGGCTCTTTAATGATAATTTCTATATTGAGATTAAATTTATAATTCTTCATCAACCTTCTCTAAATCTGGAAACAGTTCATCAATCTTATCTGCTAAACAATAAACACACAACGGTTTTGTCTCACCTGTTTCACCACTTCTATTTGCTGCCTTTACTTGTATTGTAAATTTTACAACTAGTCCATGCTTTTTACAGTTATACGTTTCTGGTGTGTCTACATTTAATTCTGATATATCATTATTTGGCAATTTGAGTAAATCCTTTCACTTTTTCAAACCTAATTGTACTTCGAAACTTATCTGCTAATATATCACCTTTATGTGAAATTACAAACACATTTGTATCTGTTCCGAGTTCAAAAATTAACTTCAAGAAATCTTCACACCCTATTTCATCTAAAGAACTATCAAATGTTTCATCCAGAATTAAAAGATTTGTTGACATACTATTCTTCAACTTTGCAACAGTTCGCCATGTGAATAGTAGTGCAAGATCGATTCTCTGCTTTTCACCCTCACTAAATGACGCATAACTAAAATCATCTCTATGTCGAGAACGAATAGTTTCATTAAATGCGTCATCTAGCGCGAAATCGATGAAAAAGTTCATCGATTTCAAATAGTTATTTATTAGCTGGTTCATTATGGGGACATACTGCTTGATGATCTGTGTTTTGATTCCACGATCTTTCAATAATTCGCCCGCTAAACCTAGAGTATCTGCAATATTAATAAGTTTTTCCCTTACTTTTTTGTTACGTTTTAGCTGTCCTCCTATCTCTTGTTCTGACTCTTTATTATTATCTTGAGAATCAATCTGCTCTTGTAAGTTGTTGATTAAAAATTGCGAACGATCAATACTTTCAGAATGTGTCTTAATTTTATTTTGAACATCAGTTTCTAATTGTTGTAATAATTTAATTTGTACCTGAATTCCGGCAATTTCGCCTAGTTGCTTATCGAATGTTGTTAATTTCTTATCAATATTCACTAATGCTGCACTAATTTCTTTGATTTTATCTTTATTTTGCGTAATATTCATTTGCTTAACATCTTCATCAATATTTTGTAGACATATTGGACAATTATCATTCGATTCAAGAAATACGATTGATTTTTTATCACTAACTACCTTTATTTGTAGCTGACTACGTAGGTCAATGTAAGATCGTTGTGTCAATCTCAATTTATCAGTATTGATATTGGCTTTTTGTAAATGAATAATCTTTTTTGAATTTTGATCATGTAAATTAGTTTGTTGATCGATTGCAACATTTGTTCTATCAATTTCTCTATTATGTTCATTAATTTGTTGTTGTAGTTGTTGCTTCATCGCAGCGCTGTGCTGTTGATGTAATTTCAACCGCTCCTCAATAAGAGTCAATTCAGCTGTGCTTTCTTGCATCTTAGACTTATTATCTGCTACGCGATCTTTTAATAAAATATTCATTTTTGTAAAAATCTTGATGTCTAATAAATTCTCAATAATTTCTCGCCGCGCGATAGCAGATAATTGCATAAATGGAATGAACGAACTACTACCAAGTGTAACAATTTGTGTGAATGATTGAAAATTTAGTTTAAGAATATTCTTTTCAAGGTGTGCCTGGTAGTCACGTGATGCAGCAGTTTGATCAAGTAGTACACCATTACAGATGATTTCAAATAATGTTGGTTTGATGCCACGTCGCACTAAATATTTTTTAGTGCCAATTGTAAATTCAACCTCGGCCAATGTGTTACGATAGTTGACGCTGTTTACAAGTTGTGGTTTGTTAATTTTTCGATATGGTTTTCCAAACAACGCAAAACATAATGCATCTATTAATGTGGATTTTCCAGAGCCATTTTCACCAACTATTAATGTGTTTATATTGGTGTCTAATTGTATTTCAATAGGTGATTCACCCGTACTTAATAAATTTTTCCACCGTACTTTATTAAAAATAACTGCCATATGGTATTAGATTTCCATTGCTAAAGATTCATTATATAATGAATTCATTAATTTATTCAACTTCTTTTTATCAACGCCTTCTTCTACATTCTTTTCAATATATTTTTGAATAATAGTTAACGTATCTTCTGCTTCATTGATAATTTCATCTTCATCTAAAAATTCTTTCAGCATATTACTCTCAATTATTTGTACGTGATTTGGGTTAACTTCGTATATATTATTAATAAATTGATCAAATAATACTAAATTTGTTTTTTTCTCGGTGATTATTTTTAATGTAGTTCCTGCATATTTTGAAAAATCAACATTTAACACTTCATCTGACGACTTATTTTCATCATCATAAACCACTTTATGGAACATTTTGTTTGGATTTTCAATGAATTTTAGCTCTCGTGTGTCTGTATCAAATATATGAAATCCTCGACTATCACCATAATCACCCCATGTCATTTCATATGGTGAACCAAGATATGTAATGTTATCGCTTATTGATCTGTGGTGAAAATGCCCTGAACAAACAAGTTGAAATTTGTTGAACATTTCTCGATCGAGACCCTGGTCATTTAGAATTCCTCTATACATTTGGAACCCTTTAATCTCTAAATGTCCAAATAAAATATCAGCTTTAGTTTTTTTGATGGTTTCGAATGTCGTAACAGCATTGCTATCATTAATCCAAGGTACAAGACATATTTGAAGACCATCAAACTCTACATCTTGAGCAATCACATATGATGTGAACCGCCGCCCTCGTCGGTCACCAAATAGCTCATACATACTATTGATGTCGCTACTGTTTTTAAATGGAGTATCATGGTTACCAATCAAATAATGACAATCAATATTTTGATCGCGCAATGGATCAAAAAATCTCTTTCGCATCTGATACAAAATAAAATAGTTAACATATTTGCGTCTATCAACAATATCACCAAGATGAATTATTGTTTTAATGTTATTTTCAATCAAATATGGAAAAAATACTTCATCATAAAATTTGAAAAAATAATCATTAAATATTAAATTATCATTTCTTGCGCCAAAATGTGTGTCGGTAATAAGACAAATTTTCAATTAGTGTTCCTCAATAGTGTATCATATTATTCAAATTATGCGAGCGGCCCCAACGAATCCTGCTTGGGCAAGAATTCCCAGCTTTCGCCAGCCGCGATCATGCAGGTCATGCCATTGGGCATGGTCAGGATGATCGTCCAGCTTTTACCGCTCGCGGACGACAGGATTTCGATGACCCCGCCATTGTTGGCGATGCCCATGGCGACGGGCGCTTCGGAATATTCAGTCGAAAGATTGCTCAGGATGGTATCGCGGTCGGTACAAACTGGCCTGAAACCAAAATTTGTTTGTTGTGCGTTTACACTAATCGATGATGTTAATAAAATCATTACAAAAACAATAATTTTTAACATTTATTTGATCCTTATCTTTTTTCTATCCCGTTTTGCTTCATAATTTGTGACAAAATTGTCCTTATATTCTCTTGCATGATCACTATATTCCACATTTTCAACACTTATTCGGCTATCATTTACTTGTTTTGTAGACAGCATTTGAATTTGTTCTGCATGATCAGAAGCCTTATATTTAATATATAGGTGTTTATGTTCCTTTTCTATTCTACGTAAAAACGCATAAAATGAGATTGTTGAAAAATAACCAAACGGATTATTTGATTTTTCCGGGTTAAAATTGTTAATATAATGTAAACAGTTTTCAATACCATCACAAACCATTTCTTCTCTAAATGGATAATTGATAAAGTTATGTTTATGTGAAAGTTTCTCTGCTATCTTTAATATACATGTTCCAATATAATTACTAACTTTAGGAGCAGGATTATCTTGTGCTTCCGCTTCCAGCCTTGATTCGTGATATTTAACCATTGCCGCAAAGAATTCTTTATTATTTACATAGTGTCTTGGATTTTTTGTCATTATTCCTTATATTACCTGTTGTCATTATTAAAAATAGCTGTATAATAACGGTGTGTCCGTTCATATAGCAATACTATTGCATCTTTGTATTTGCTGAAAACAACTGACCTGTTTCCATTGCATTAATTAACTTATCTCGTAAGTCATCGTTTTCATATGAAGTAGATTGCACTGTGTTTGATTGTGTTGTCTTTATTGTCTGTGACACCATTTCTAATTTAATCTGTTGGATATAGTGGGTTGCAAGTTCTTTTGATGTTGGATTAATTGTAATGATTGTTTCATAATTAACAGGAATTTTCGTATCATAATTATTTGTAAGAAACCATGGAAGTAATCGGAGACTTGGTGCTCCTGTATCAGGAGCAATACCAATCGTTAATGAATACGGATTTACTATCCATAACAAACCATCCTCTACATTTGCTTCGAGAATATGACAAATAACCTGCTCCCCATTTGCAACTTTCATATTATAAACAACTCCAATATCAAAAATTCCACTCATTAGAATCCTCCATCTATATTGATAATTTTAGGATCAAACTGCTCTTCTATATAAATTTTATATCTATCAATGAAATGTTTAATAAAATAATTTTGTTTATCATTCCATGTTAAATCATCAGCAATATCAATTACATTGACATTTGATGCATTTTTACCTCTTCGCAATACACGTCCAATCGCTTGTTTCAGTTTGACGCTCTCTTTGGATGGCGATGCCAGAATAAGATGGTGTAAATTACGAACATTGGTACCCACACTAAAAGTCCGAAAAGAAGCGGCAATAATCGCATTATTTTGGTTCTCTAATTGTTGTCGAATAAGTTCTCGTTCATCACCGCCCGTCTTTCCAGAAATGAACGATATTGGGCGCTGGTGAGTAATTGTTTTGTTCAGCATATTATACAATATAACACCATGTTTTTCAACAAGCTGAAATAATATTAATACATTGCCTTCTAAACTATCCGCTAATTTACAGATATAATGATTTCGCCAATCTGAGCTCAGGATAAACTCGCGCTCCGCCTGGTAATTTAGTGCAGGTTTTTTGCCTTTCTTATATATTTCCTGGTGTAATGTTTTACAAATATCTCGTGGATATTTTAAAACTATACATTTTACAGTAACATCTGCAAGAATTTTTCGATCAATTAACTCACGAGTACTTACTGTATCGAAAACTTGACCAAATAATCCTTGTAGTTGTAATATATGAGTCTTACTCTTCTTCAATGTTGCAGTGAACCCATGTCTGTATTTAGCTTGAGTTAACTTTTCACAGATTCCTATCAATGATTTTGCATCATACGTATGTACTTCATCACCTAATATCATTCTATATTGTTTGAAATATCTTTCATTTTGTTTATAGATACTTTGCCATGTGCTGATTATATTAAGTTTATCCGAGGTTTTTTCTTTGCCCGCAGTAATTTTATGTACTTGATTAAGCACATTCCAGTGTGGATCATCTTGTGAATATTCATCAAAATCACTATACATCTGATTGACTAGTGTCACTGTTGGTACGGTGATTAATACTTTTTGGCCTAATTGTTCTTTGTTTTCATGAAACCAACGTAGAAGGACGTAGATAATTAATGATTTTCCAGCGCCTGTGGGGCATACAGTAATAGATCGATTAGAACAAATAGCATTAGTGATTGCCTCAAGTTGGAAATCATATAACTTATATGGTATGTTTAATTTATTGATAAAGTTATTAATTGAAAAATCATCGACGACAAGGAGTTGTGGATCAACAACTTTAACTTCCCACCCACGTTCATTTGCAAATTCAATAATTTGTTTACGAAGACCTGAAAGTATCTTCTGCGATCGCCAGTTATACATGCGAATTCGTCCATCCCACATTCCACTTTTGAATTTAGGACTAAACTGATAGTTATCAGGAAAGAATGTGAAGTGTTCACTGAGTTCCATCAACTCAGATCTCTCTCCATCAACTATAGTATGAACATCATCATATCGTCTTAATTCAAGCACACAACTACCTATATCGTTTCGGCCATTTAAAGTAAACAATCATCTCCTTAAAGAGTTCCAAAATTAGTTAAACTTCTCCACTTAATTGCATTAGATATTTGGAACCCTCTATTATTTATCGACTTCATTATCTCTTCAAGCACCTGAACCTTCTCTTCTTGAACAGCCATTTTTATTTGTAAACTAACCATTTCACTATCTGCATCGACATATTTTTGTATTTCATTTTTTAGGATATGACGTGCCCATGGCTGGCGCCCCATTTCTTCAAGATCTTTAGGGCTGTTCAAATCTCCCTTAAAATATTCTGTCAAAAGATGGTTCAGCGATTTATACTTCAACTTCATCGATCGTAACAATAGGCGTTCATCACTATATATTTTAAGATAATTACCATGTAACATAGGAATATTTAAAGCAGCAATATCCAGCGCAACACTATCAATTTTACAGTCTTCACCCCAGATCGTTAGTATTGTTTCTAATTTCATAGTCTGAATTTGGTCCCATTCCATATATACATCGTTGAAATCCACGTTGATTAATAGTCTGTAGAGGATTCCAGAAACATTTATTACAACAATTACATTTACATGAAATTAGTTTAACTTGTTGCCTCTTTCTCATGTTTTAATTCTTTATTCAGGAAAGCAAGAGCTTGTTCTCTTCCTTCAATAACAATATATATTTTCTTTGGATGGTAGAGATTTATTTGAACAGTATCACCAAATAATCTAATCATACCAAATCCTGGAAACCGCCCGTTTCCAGCTCCTCGGCCACCCCACCGTGTTGCACGGGTCGCAGGGGTATAAAATTCACCTGTTCTCCAATTTATTTTTTGTATTGGTTCACTATTTACATAGTAGTGTTCCGTGCCGAGTAATTCAGCGCACCTATTATAAAAATATCTACTCATTTATATAATGTATACTAATATGAGTAATTATTCAACAGTAAAGAATCTATATCTGAGTGTCACATCACTTTCTAGATATTCAATATCTGCTCCTGTGACGTCGAATTGAAGAGGAGATAAACTAGTTGGAAACATATCGTGGAAAAAGAAACTCTTGGTGATTCCTTTTGCACTATTCAGAATTGCGAGCGTTCCATCACTAAGTGCCTTATACACTTCTCCTCTTTCACCACCTACAGCATCCTTGTATGGTTCTTTATCGACAGGAGGAGCTAGAGAGAACATCCAGTTATATATTTCCAACCAATTTTTCATATCTTCATCAACTCGGAACCGAATGACGAGTGGTTCGTACAGTAGTTTGTCTGTTGGGTACGGAATCCGAATGAATGGTGTAGGTTGTTCAATTTCTGGTAATGAAACAGTCGGCAGCGTCACCCCTTGCGCAAAATATTTGACAGTTGGTGCGCGTTGTAGCACCAGTTGGAATCCAAATGGTGATAGATAATTTGTATTATCTGGTTGATTACCAATAGCACTCATTAGCGGCCTTTAGCGGTCTTTAATATCCAGCAGGCATTGCGTCAGAAACGCCGCGATTTTTCTTGGCATGTTTATATTCCATATGTGAGGCGTTTGCTGATGTTGCCTTGTGTTTGACACTTCGAATCATAAGCGCTTCGTGTTCAGTGCCTTTATGAGCATGGTATGATCTATTTGCAGGATCGCCCGTGCTGATCTCTGCAATATGATGTTGTTCGACACGGTCTTGATGGTATGCTACCATCGCGCTATGACGTTTGACTAACTCTGTATGATCAGTCTTTCCATCAATTCGAATTGCTGCGTGGAGATATTCCATTGGCCGGCTTGTCTTGCCCGTGTGAATATTATGTGCTTTACGATGTTTTGTTGGTACGGGAGGATCAACAGGCGCCATCTCTGTTAATTCTACTTCTACCTTTTTAGCAGAGCCAGGACCTTCATGAACACCGCGAGCAGCGGCAATCAGTGAGTCAGAAAGACCAAAGTTTTTTGGGGCAAATACAGACATGGTGATCTCCTTTAACGTGAATTCAATAGTATTTATAAAAAGGAAAAGCCCGCAATGCGGACTCTCCTCAACTTGATAGTTGTTTTTGTTTTTACATCAAATTTGTGATTTCGACGAACCTGTAATAGATGTTCTTGTTCAAGAACCCAATTACACCATCTGCCGCGGTTGTTGCGAAAGGATTGTTGACAAGGCCGTATCGAGTTTTGAATCCGATCTTTGGCTGGAATGTATTCTCACCAACTGCACGAACCATCTGTAGTGGTACGTATGGGCAGTAGAATAATCCTGCATCAAAGGCGCTTGCACCCTTGTAACCTACAGTAAAGTACTGTCGGCCTGATGCGCTTGCGAAGTATGGATCAACGTAGACTTTAATCCGACCATTCATCATACCAGCGTATGTATTACCAGTATCATCAACATTCAGTCCCTGAACATTCAGAGAAGGAGTATAGTCAAGAACACCAGCCATTTGTAGAGCAGATGCAACATCTGAACCACAAATCATAATGTTACCCTTACCACGTCTGGTTGCTTTTGCAATTTGGTTACATTCTCGTTCGATCTGGAAGATCATACCCTTCCAGCGTTCAACTGCCCATCGACCGTTTGAATCTGTATCCAAGTCAAACGTACCAGAGCTTGTTGTATTCTCTGTAGCTCCAAGCGTTGCAGTATAGTTAATTGTACGAACAACTTCTCGGTTAATTTCTGCAAGAATTTCTGCAGACAGAATGTTTGATAGTTCGGTTTCAGCATCAAGACCATGAATTGCTTTCAAATCTTGTGCCAATTCCATTGTGTACTCAGCCTTCAAAGCACGGCTGACTGCTGTTACGGTAACTTTTTCAACACTGAATGCCATTTCTTGGAATGCATTCGTTGATCCGTCACCTAGTGCTTCTGCCTGTGCAGTTGTCATACCAGTTGATACGGTATATCCATTAGCAATCAGAGCATCTGTTGGATCATTACCAACTTGACCACCACCTGGACCGATATCATCAACAATCAAGATTGAATTGGTATTACCAGCAGCACTACGTGAGAACGTGGTGTTTGCTTCGTTATATAGAGCTTCTGCTCCAACTTGACTAGCATAACGTGAACGCAGCGCAAAAATCAGACCAGTTGGGCCTGACATTGGCTGAACACCACAAATATCATATGCGATAAGGTTCGGCATTGAACGACGAACCAGCGAGATCAAGACAGGATCGAAAATATCAACACTACCATCATTAGCAACTGAGCTAGAACCACCCATTGCATTGGTTGGTGCAGCTTCACCCAAGAGCGTTGGCATACCCATTCCACCCATTTGAGCGGCTTGGTTTCGTGCTTCTACTTCTTGGTTCTCAAGAAGCTTTGCAGTTACCTGGCGACGATATGGATCAGTAATCTTTGCCAGATCTGGATGATCTAGGACTGGCGCCCACTTTTCTACCAGATCTTGAACTAGCATGTTTCCCATCTTGTGTCTCCTTATTATACTTGGTTGTTCGAATTATTTATAATTTTTATGATTTCAGCGCAGTGCGAGAAATTGCACTCGTATATGCTCTCATGTTGACAGGGATCTGTGTTTCTTCTTCAAGAACATTCAAATCATCCTCGAATGGATCTCGCTTTGACGTTACTGTTTTCGTTGATGTAAAGTAACTTTCGGCAAGCGTAACAACTTTCTGACGGTAGTCATCAACATCCGTATAGTCAATTCCTTCTGCCAATGAAACAAGTTTTTCTTGCTCTGTGTCTGTTAACTTTGCTCCGACGTCTTCGAAAATTTCTCGGCGCTGGAAGCTTTGGACTTCCTCGTTCAACGTAACAGACTTATCCAACTGTTCAGTTAGATCAGCAGTTAGCTGTTCATTCTGAGCAACAAGCTCCTCGACGATGTCGACTGATTCTTCTGGAATATCAACATGGCATTCAAGGAATAAATCTCGCATACCCGTCAAGAATGTCTCGGCAATTTCACCTTTGATTCCACTTTCAACGGCTAATTTATTATTTTCAATCCACTGTTCAACAACATATGATAGATATGAATCCATTTTTTCGATCATGTCATTTGTAGTAGATTCTGTTTGCAGCTCGAAGTCACTATCGTAATCAATAGCCATATTCTCTAACTGCTCGTTGACAACATTGACGACTGCTGCTTCAAATACAGTTGTAATTCGCTTTTTGAATTCCTCCGACAAATCACCATCACCAAACATTGCACCAAGCGATTCATCTAAATCTAAGTCATCTGTCGTGATTTTTGCAATTTGGCGAACTTTAACGTTGTTCATATCAAGCTCGTTTTCATCTTCTTCGATTGTAGCAAAAATTCGATTTGCGACGTCTTCCAGGTCATCACCGGATAGATCGTTTAGCTCTTTCATTACTTTTGCTACAATCTTTGCTTTTGAGGTATGCACGGTTGAACCAGAATCACCCTGTTTGACAAGTTTTGTTTCGCCATCGACTTCTAGACCACCATGGTCTTCCTTTCCAACAGCAACACGAGTCTCAGAATTACCCTGCTTGATTAGATTCTTCTCTCCAGCAGTCTTATCGCCTCGGCGCAATTTTGCCGTTCTTCCAACTGGAGTTACTGGTTCTGAAACATATGAAGGATCTCCAGTTGCCTGAAATTCGGCTAGTTCCTGAGCTAGATCTGGATCATAGTTTTCACCCATGTCTTTATAATATGCTTTTCGTTCAGCAGGAGACATTTTAGCATAATATGCCTTTTTCTGAGCTTTAGTCATGTTTTTCATGTTTTCCATAATAGGAATCTCCCTACGTTAATACTTCGTTTTATTTATAAAAATTCGAATTTGAGATTATTTTCCAAGCCCGACACTTCGTCTTGCGTTACGGTACGATAGGTCATCCAGCTTTTTTTCTGCTTTTCTTATTCCCATAACGCGTTTGGCGCCTTTTGCTGATGGGCCACCGGCAAACTCTGTCTTTACTTTTCTTACATACGATCTAAGTGTATGACTTGAAAGCTCTGTCATATATCTTTCAAAAGCAGCAAACTCTACAGCTTGAGCTTCTGCCACAGTTTTGACCGGCGCTGTTTCAATGACTTCTGCAATGTCGGCAATTTGTTCTTCACGAAGGATTCCATTATCCCACACCCATTCTTTGCCTTCCATGATTCCTGAAACGAATGCATCTGGAGCGCTAGGGTCGGCAACGATATCAGCAGCAGTAGCCAAGTAGTAGTCATTTTGTACCTCATCAATTTCATTAACACGTTTTAATGAACCCATACCACGTGAAGAGACACCAAGTGTACAGCCTTCATCAATAAAGCTTTTTACAATTTTTCCATAAGGAGTGTCCATAATTTTTGCTTTACCGATCCAATTTGTACCATCCTGCTTCAATTCTTTAATCATATGTGATACACGTTCTAGATTGATCAAGGGACCTTGTGGGTGTCCAAGTTCGCCATATGCGCGCCCCTTGTCAACATACTCAGTAACATAGCGCGTAACTTCCTTACTGAGCACAGCCTCTGGATAAATTCGCCCATTTTTATTTTTGATATTGCTTTGAAGAAAAATACCAGAAATATAATGATTTTTTTGTCCTGTAGACTCATTGACCTCAGAGATGCAAGACAGATTATCATTTTCGATTATTTCGCAGATTAGTTTCATTGTTCGTTCCTTACGTTACATGTATCTATTTATATTTTATAAATCCACACGCCATTCCAGTTACCATAAACAATACAATCATATTTTGCTAAATATTCCAAATTATCAGACTGGATTGTTGCTGATACACCAGAAGAAGGGATATCACCCGTTGGTGATTCTTGGTATGTATTAAACGTTACCGATGTTGTATTTGCAACATTTGCTGTATAAATTTTACCTGTTGATCCATTACCCTTCATAAATACAGAACTAAATCCTGGCAACCCCGTACAAATAGCATAAAAATTAGTTGTTCCATCAGTAACCACTGTTACTGGATTATTAGTGAATGTTCCCTGATTCCAAACACCTGCACTATTTGCTACCATTCCATGTAATGCCACATACTCTAACGAGCTATTGATATTTTTTAGCATAAACCAAGTTTTTTCGCCAGCAGTTGTTGGGTGTTCAATTAAACAACTTGGACTTAATCCTACTACACTTGCACTAGCGTTTGTTGGAGATAATACATCTTCACTACTAATTACACCTGAAACAACGTTTGCAACTCTTGTTACATCATCGAAGGAAGGTCCCCACCAATATATACTATCACTATCTGGAACATACATATTAACAGGCATTTGACCAGAAGAAGCGTCGAGCGGCGAAAATCCACTGTTAAAAGTATTATTACCAGGGTTATGTCTTAGTGTAAATGTATTATTTACAACATTATATATCCATAACCCACCAATATTAGTATCACCCGAATCATCTGACCATGCGGACCATCCAGCGTAACTATAATCATTTGCTCCTAAAAATTGAGAACCATAGTAATTGTGCGAACTAATTGGCATTTCAACATTATCAGCATTTTCATCAATCCATTTAGTATTTATTCCTGCAGAACCTTGTTGTGAACTATATGATGGTTTTGGATCTGTTTTTGGTCGATATGAACCAGATTTTAGTTTGCGTGTCCAAATTCCTCCATCGCCACCACCTATGTTGATATTTGCGCAAGCTTGTTCCATACTAAAATGAAGAACAGGGCCTTGACCAGAATCTTTATGTCCACCAGGACACATATAAACTAAATCACCTGTTCCACTATCAATCATTGGTGGAGACCATGCGAATTTGGCTGACGGGCCACCAACAACACCTGGAAAACCAGCAGCAACCGCAGCATCACTCGAATATGCTCGATTACCTGTTCCAGTAATACTATTTGCATTATAGTTTGCCATAGTTGCAGCTTCAAAGACATCTTGTGGATCACCACCAGAACCAGCTGCAGTATTACTGGTGACGTGTTTCCACTGACCGGACAACATTGTACTCAAAAGTGTTTGAATAGCAGCACTAGCACCCCCACCACTTTGATCCGCTAATGCAGGTAATTCAACAATTTGATTATTTGTACTATCTGTAAATTTCTTTTTGACACGTAAAGTAATTGATCCACCTGATGTTGAATCTGTGACTACTACCTGTAAATTTGATGACTTTTCTGCAGCTGTTTCAATTGATACACCAACCGCATCAAAATCCATTGATCCGGATCCAGATAAACTTAAAATGACTGTTGACCCACGTTTAATGATCCATGATGCACCATTAGCAGACCAATTTATAGTTTTGATTTCTATTGTTCCGCCAGATGCAGTGTTAGCAATTAGACTGGCATTTTGTGTGAACCGGAGCGTCGCTAGTCCATCACCTATAGATTGATTTACAATAGGCATAATATACCTATTTTAATATTCAGTTACGAACGTCGATGTTTTTTTAAATTGAAGCACTAATACACCTGAGCTACCTGATGCATGCTCTATTCCAACATTTGATGCAGCTTCACCGCCAACATCATCAATGATAACTCCTTGTGAATGATAATTGTGTGATCCACTACCACTTAATCTTAAAATTGTGTTTGCTCCACGGCGAATAATCCATTCGGCAGTGTTTGCACTCCACCATGCATTATAAAGATGCATTTTATCTAGCGTTTCACCGGCAACGTTTGCAAATTCACTTGAACTGATTTCAGCAAATATACTATTTGTTCCATCTGCTACAGCAGTGCCAACAGCACTAACATATCGATATGTTACTACTCCACCTTTTTGCCCCTTACTAACAACTGACATTACACACTACTCCATTGTAATAAATGATCAAAATTCTTACGATTTGAAGACATACGTGTGAAGTATTCGTTTCTATTGATTTCACTCATCTCATTTGCTGTTTTTAAAATCAATGCAGCGTTTTTAGGCTCGATGACAATTGTTTTACCATCATCAAGCTCAAAAAGACCTTTGACTGATTCCGCTATTTTTTTCAGAGGGTTGATAATTCGCAAATCTCCTTCTCGACGATCTCCTCGACGAGGTGCAGTCTGCGTCATTTTCTTGCCAACATCTTCTGTTTTTGAAGATCCTTGCTTAATTATTTTATCTTCGCCTGGATTGACCGTACGAGACGCTGTATGGTTAACAGGTTCTTGGGCATTGCCAGAAAACTGTTGTGGGGTGGCTACAGGATGATCAGTTTTAATAACAAGATGCATGTCTGCAAATTCTCTTTCACCAGGACTGCGTGGAATCATCTGTGACTGCTCAGCATCATCCGGGTGACTTTTTCTGAACTTACCATCTGGCTCGTTCGCAGCAGGTGCAAGTTCAGAGATGTATTGTTTAAATGTTTTCACTCTAATTTTCCTTCATTAGCCTTTAGCATTTGGATTTGCTGCAGCTCTCGCCCGCCGTTGAGACTCTTTATCACCATGCTTTATCATTATTCTGTTTTGTTTAGCATTGTTCTTTCGGCCGATTTCGTTTTGTTGATCTTGTTTTGCTTTAGATCCGGCACGTGAATCCATTCTTGCTTTAACGTCAGAATCTAATTCTTCCATACGGTCTTCATTCTCCGAGTAATCCTCTCCAGTTTGATCGAGATCTTCTTCGCGATCATTGCCAAACATTTGATCTGCAACTTCGACACGTGTTACCTCGATTGCATCATGAGCCTTACTTTGCAAGATATCATCAATCTGTTGTTTAAATCCAGCACTATCGCCGGCATTTAAAGCTCTTAGAGCTTCCATGTAATCATCTACATTCATTGTTTGTCTCCTGTTTATATCGAATTATTTATAAGCCGAGGAATTTGGCGACGGTCAATAACTTAGTTTTGACATGAGCACCAACACTATCAGCCGTTGTTCCAGCATTTATTAAACTATATGCCCAAACTGTATTTGCAACATTGCCAAGTACATGTCCAGCCTGACCAGTTACATATGAACCTGGAATTGAAGTGATCCATGGATCACCAGCACCGCCGGCTGCATTCAATGATTCTGCAGTACTGCCGCTTGTTCCACTATGATCTGCAATTGCTTCTTCCCAAACTGCATCAGCAACTGCAGCGGCGGTTGGAGCAGCTCCGCCACCTGCAACGGTGTTTGAAGCAATTGCTTGCAAGCTGTCCGTATCACGATCAAATATTGATGCATGATTATTTGCCATTAGGTGATCTAGAAGACTTCCTGTCGCAACAACTTCTGTGTTTGCAGCGAATACTATCTCGTCAAGACGATTGAATATAAGTGCTGTATTTGCTTCCTTACGAATTGCAATTAAGCTAATCACTTCTGGCACATTGGTAATTAATGTATTAATATTAGTATCAATTAATTCTGTGTTTGCCTGAATGGCACGGACGATAAGTTCAACATCATCGATATTACCATCGATTGTTGTTAGTGCTCCAGAATCCGGCAAGTTCGTTGTTACGGCCTGGATGTTCTTTGTATTTGCCTGAATTGCCTGAACAAGACCACCCATCTGTGTTCCACCAGTATGTCCAGTAATTACTTCATTCCATACAGCATCTGCTATTGTTGCATCTGTTACTGCAGCAGTAACTGCAGCGTTTGCAGCAATTGCAATAAGACTATGTTCAGTACGGCTAAACGTTCCAACACCATCACTAGTGATATGATCTAGATATGATCCAGCTGTTGGATTTTGTGTGTTTGCCTGTTTGACAATTTGATCAAGATCGTTGAATACAATAGCAGTGTTTGCCTCCTTACGAATTGCAATCAAGCTGATAACATCTGGGATGCGAGTATCATGTAGTGTGTCAACCTTTGTGTCAATAAATTCTACATTTGCTTGAATGGCGCGCACGATTAACTCAACATCATCAACATTTTGGTCAATAGTTGTCAGCGCGCCTGAATCAGGTAGGTTGGTTGTTACAGCCTGAATATTCTTTGTATTTGCTTGGACTGCTAATACTAGTCCGCCCATTTGTGCGGCGCCTGAATGACCTGTGACCGTCTCGTTCCAAACAGCATCTGCAATAGTTGCTGCAGATGGTGATGATCCACCTTGGTTGTCGCGAATAGCTTGTAATGAATCAGTCGTACGATCGTAAATTGTTGAACCGTCATCCATCATGTGTGACAAATAAGATCCTGATGTTACGTTTGATGTATTTGCAGTTGAGACTAACATGTCAAGACGGATATCTGTAAGGGCAGTTGTTGATTGTGTTTTAATGTTTGCAAGTGAAAGAATTTCTGGAATACGGGTATCGTGTAATGTGTCAACTTTCGTATCAATGAATTCGACGTTCGCCTGAATTGCGCGGACGATAAGTTCAACATCATCAATGTTTTGATCGATTGTTGATAGCGCACCAGAATCAGGTAGGTTGGTTGTTACAGCCTGAATATTTTTTGTATTTGCTTGAATTGCCTGAACAAGACCAGCCATCTTCACACCACCTGTGTGGCCTGTAATACTCTCGTCCCAAACAGCGTCCGCAATTGTGGCAGCTGTTGGAGCGGATCCAGTTCCTAGTGCTTCTAAACTATCTGTTGACCGATTAAAATTGAAACTAGTATCAGAATTAAATATGAAATCCATATATGTCAATGTGATAGGATTACTTGTGTTTGCAACTGCCAGTAAATGATCCAAATGAATAGTTACAAGCGCTGTATCGACTTCGCCTTGAATATTTGAAAGACTTATTATATCTGGTACATTAGTTTCAAGAGCGTTAACACCTGTTTCAATATTTTTTGTATTTGCTTGAATTGCTTGAACGAGACCGGCCATCTTCACGCCACCTGTATGGCCTGTAATATTCTCGTCCCAAACAGCGTCGGCAATTTCCTCGGCTGCAGATGTTGCAAGTGCAGATGCTGTTAATACATCTGCGGCCATCGCTGTTACTGTTACAGATGTACCATCAATATCATTCAATGCACCGATAGTATCTGCAATCCCCTCAATACTATCGGTCGAGCGATCGAAGCCGAAACTTGTGTTCTTATTCATCAAGAAATCCATATATGTCAATGTGATAGGATTACTTGTGTTTGCAACTGCTAGTAGATGATCCAGATGAATTGTGATTAATGATGCATCAACCTCACCCTGAACTTCTGCAAGCATTGCTGTTGACATACCACCAAGATCGAGCAACCCAGCACCGGCTGTACCGATTTGTGTTTGCAGATCGTTCGTGTCTGAAAGAATAATTTTAGTGTTTGCTTGAATTGCTTGAACGAGACCAGCCATCTTCACACCACCTGTATGGCCAGTAATATCTTCATCCCAGACAGCATCTGCAACCGTTGCAGCAGTAGGGGCAGCGCCTGCTTGATTATCTCTTACTGCTTGTAACGAATCGGTTGTGCGATCATATACAGTTGATCCATCATCCATGATGTGTGATAGATAACTACCTGATGTAACATTACTCGTATTTGCTGTAGAAATTAACATATCCAGGCGAAGATCAGTTAGAGCTGTATCGGCCTGAGTTTTGATGTTTGCAAGACTTAATATTTCTGGAATACGAGTGTCAACAAGTATTGATGTCTCTGTAGAAATTGCTACAGTATTTGACTGAATTGCATTTAACATGTTACCAGCTGCAGTTGTACCAGCATGTGTTGAAACGTTTTCATCCCAAATGGCGTCTGCAATTGCCGCAAGACTAATTGTATCAGGAATTCTTGTGTCCGCCAGCGTTGTTGTATCAGCAAATACTAATTTAGTATTTGCCTGGATATCTAACATCAACTGACCCATCTTAGTTGTACCAGTATGACCTGTTACAGCTTCATCCCATACAGCGTCAGCGATTGTAGCGGCAGTTGGTCCACCACCGCCAGAGTCACCAATAACCTGTAAACTGTGTGTTCCACGAACATATGTTGTTGATCCATCATCCATGATATGTGATAGATAACTACCTGATGTAACGTTTGAAGTGTTCGCTGTTGCAATTAACATATTTAATCGAATCGATACTAATGCAGCATCAACCTCACCTTGAATATTTGCAAGACTGATTGTATCAGGAATACGAGTATCAACAAGTATTGATGTTTCTGTAGAAATTGCTACACTGTTCGCCTGAATTGCATTTAACATGTTACCAGCTGATGTCGTACCAGAGTGAGTTGCAACACTTTCATCCCAAACAGCATCAGCAACAACTGCAGGAGATGGATATCTATTTTCAATCGAGAAGCTTCCAAGTGGAGCTCGCACAGTTTGTGAATCAATAGTAATACTATTTGCAGTTATATAATAATCAGATCCTGCTACCCAAAAACCACTATCACCTGTATCGACTGATGTATCAATAACAACACGATGAATACCTGTATTACCTGCCCCGCCACCACCAGCATCAATATTGATTGCAATACCATTATTTGTTGCCTTAACGGTTGAAAGTGTTGCGAGTGTACCATTTTTCCAAATATGAATATCATCACTAACAAAATTGGTCACAGTAACTGATGCACCGGAACTATCGTACGTGCCGAAAAAGAAATTAATTACAGAGTCTACTGCGAAATCACCAAGATTTTGAGACATTTATTACCTTTATTATGAGTATGATTTTGCTCGACGTCCATCCCATTGATGAACAAATGTTACTTGTCCGTTTGCCCAGTAGATATTTATGTCGGGAGAAGCACCTTCATCGATTACTTTAATTCTCCAGTTTGGAGAATTATTTGCTGTTCCAGCAATAGCTTCACCAATAAATGTATTTGATCCAAAGACGTCAATTAATGATGTGAATGGCACTATGCCTACCTCGTTTTCTAGTACAACAATTCTACTTGTCAAATCTGTAACTACAGATGTTGCTGTCAATGCTAGTGATACAAATTTCTGCTGCCCACTGTCAAAAATGAGAATGTCATTATTTGCCATTGCATCAAGACGTTTGTATATAACATCCGCATTATCCATAATCTGGTACGAACCTGAACCAGGCGGCTGACTACCTCCTGATCGTGTGAGTATATTTAGCCTTGCAGTGATTTGTGTGTGTAATTCTTTTGACAGGTCTGTTATTCTTTCGTCAATGTCTTCCTTTAATGGTTGTACATCGACGCTTTCACCTCTTCCACCCCTCGGCCCGGAAGGTCCCATATGACCACGGGAACCGGGAACCCCCTGAACACCAACATTACCGCGCTTTCCAAGCGGGCCGCTCTCACCTAGTGGTCCTCGCCGCCCGAGTGGTCCTTCTGGACCGCGTGGACCAGGAGGACCACCATGAGGCCCTATTACTCCTGTTGGACCCATTACTCCAGTTTTGCCACGTTCTCCTTGCGGGCCTATTGGAATAATTCCTGCATTAATAATTTCACCATCAACTGTTTCAATAATTAATTGGTCATTAACAACTCGAATTGAATCAATTGTCGTGCCTGGTTCACCTCTTGGACCCGGAATGGGTTTATACGATTCGTCAAAACCTTCACGAAAAGTGTTTATTTCCTCACGAACTAATCGAATTGCTGCTGTAAGAATTTGTGCCTTTTCAAAATTATTCATGATATTCAATTAACTCGCTTCGAATGTCATCAATAGTAATTTTATTGACCGTTTCAATTAGTCTTTCAATTTCTTCATTGCTTGGTGGAGGAAATTTGCTTCCTTGATTCTGATCTTCTGGTCCAACGTCTGATAGTGGTTCTTCTTCCTCCATTTGTTTGTCAATATCTGCAATATCTTGATCGGTCTGGCGAAGGACGTTCTTTCGTACCCACTCAACAGACCAATACTTACCAACAAAATTATCTACGTCGGCAAGTATATTCAGTCGTTCACGAAGAATTTCACCATCCTTTAATTCTGTAAATTGATTATCACGAACAAAATCATAGTATATCTTTTTACGAATTTCTTCCCACTCGTCTCGAGTAATAATCTTTTTTAACAGTAGTTGCGTCTCAAGTAAATCGTTAAACAAGGTTGAGAAACGAGCGCGGAGCCGATCAACAAACTTGTTAAATTTTAACTCGTCTCGAGTGATTTCTGATGCTCGTCCAAGGTTGAATTGACCTTCTGGCTCCATTCGACCAATAGGAACATTTAATGCCTTGTACAACTTGCGTTTAAAATACTCAACATCATCCATTTCTCCAAGATTTTGACCACCTGGAAGAGTAGTAATTTCTGTTCCTCTTCCACCCTCTCGACGAGGTAGCCAAAAATCTTCTAGCATTGTCATGAATCTTCGATCGTCCCGAATTTCACCAGTTGTTGCATCATAAACAAGTTTATTCTTATGTTTGACCATCATGTCACGCATATATTGTTCAGCTTTAACTCTTGTCATGTTACCAACATCGATGTAGAAAATTCGACGTTCTGGTGCACGAGACATTCTATAAATTACAGTTGCATCTTCTAGCATTCGTAGTTGGTTTAATGGTTTAATTGCTTTGTGCATGTGCGAAATTACCATGCTTGCTTTGAAGTTAAGCATACCAGAAGTAATATGTGTTATCGCATCAGTTGCAATTTTGATTCCATGGGTGTTAGTACTTGCAGACATGAATCCTTTAGGATTGTAAATGAAGTATTCACGGTGTCCTTTTGTGATAATAATTCCGGTTTGGTTGTCCTTTACCTGGATTGGTTCTCGAACTTTACGAATTTTGCGCGGGTCGATATATCGAAGCTCTTTGATTCCCTCAGCTGGCTTCGTAATATCGATCATTTTGTGATAATAGATTCGTCCATCAACATACCATTTGCGAAAAATGTCATATCCAATATTGCCAAAGTCTAATAAATCATACATCTCTGCAAATTCATCTCGAATCTTCTCTTTGATATCTTCGGAAATATTTGTGTCTTCGACGTTGATAGATACTGACTGTTTGTTATTTGTCGTATCAGTTACGATACTTTCATTAACAATGTCATCGATTGCAGAGTCACACTCAGGATATTGACCCATCTCGCGGTATTTTGCAACGAGCTGAGCTTCGTTTTTTGCTGTGCCTTCAAGATCAACATACGTGCCATACGCACCACCTGGCGCAATCTCTGCTGCCCCATCGTCGTTTGGTGCTGGAGCGAACGCTGCTATATTTTGTTGAGCTTTCTCATCTTTTTTAGAGATGCTGAACTGATATCCAAATAATTCCATATTATGCGTGCGTCCTTACGTTACTAAATAGCGACCTCCATTATTTAGTTGTTTAACCTGTCGCGACTAAACGATAATATTAAGATCCGCCTGCTAGACCTGTGACGCCTCCACTGACTTCCCAATAGTCATATGTGAATGTGCATGTGAATTCTTGAATTGTATCACCCTGATCCCATCCAAGATCTGTCATCTGGACATCTGATGGCCACAAACCAATAAAGTTATACACACGAAGTGGAATACCTGTTTTACTGAACTGCGTTACTTGAGCTGTTGACTTATAAAGAGCCGGTGAAGCAGATTGGACACGTCGCAAGTTGCCCTGGAATGTGTTGATCGAGTTTGACCACTCTTCCATCGCGTTGCGAATTGCCAGATCTTCATCGTTGTAGATTGATACTGTCCACTCAGGATACACTCTGTTTCCTGCTACCTTGATCCGACGTCCGAAATACGGCACTTCAATGATATTCAATGTTGCGGAAGGAATCTGAGCAGCGCGGCAAAGGAACGGCACCTGAATATCTCCAGCACCATTCACGGGGTTGGTAATATTGACTTGGAATAGCGAGCTCCGTACGCCACCAAGCTTCAATGCGCCCTGAAATAAATTAACGTTAAATGACATTTTGGTCTCCTATTTGATTCTGTTTATTTATCGTTAATTATCCAAATTGTCCAACAATCTCACTGAAATCTACTCCAGTTCGAACAGCAACAAAGTTCAGTTGAATGAAGTTAATTGAGCGAGCAGGCTTGATGTAGATGTCGCCGATAAACTCATTACGGTCGATTACTTCTGCAGTGTTGTTCGTTTCATCAACAACAACTCGGAAATCAAAGATACCACGACGACCTTGAACGTCTCGTAGGAAAGGCTCAACTAAGTTGCGGAATTGTGCACGTGTGAACTCGTCATTGAATTCAAATAGTGTAAACTTTGCAGCAGTTGAAATAGCCTTTTCAAGAACAATGAATAGTCGACGAACATTAATTCGATCGAATGCACTTGGCTTTGCAAGAAGAGTTTTATCTCCGAACAGAACTGTTCCCTGTCCCGGGAATGATACGACAGGGTTGACCCCAGCCTTATAAAGTTCATTGCGCTGAGCTTTCTTTGGATTATATGCCAACTTGACAACATTTTTAATCTGTCCTCGGTTGAATCCAGCAGGCGAGAACCATGGATCACGAACAGAATCTGTTCGAGCCATTGTACCTGCAGTATCACCATTCAATGGAACGTAACGGAACAAGTCGTTGTACTTATCATATTGATACTTCCAGCCACTGTCCATAACAGCGTATGAGGTTGATGGAAGAATGTTACGGAATGCAATCACATCATCCATTTCTGATCCCTCGTAACCTGAGTTATTAACAACATCAGCATTTCGAGGCGAAAGAACTGCAAGCGAATCAAGACGTACCGAAGCAACATTATCAATAATATGAACTGCCCGCGTCTGGTTTGCAGCAGCGCCCAGTAAGAATGCAATATCAACATCTTCTGGGTTGTTAAATTTATTAAATCCTGTATTGTAATCACTATTTGGTGGAGTATTACCATCTCGACCGTTAACAAGTGAGCTCGTCTGTGGCAAGCTGTTTGTTCCTGTAACAGTGAAGTCTTTACCCAGAGCCTTACTTCCGGCACCGGTGTTGTTTGTGTGGTGAGCCGTCCACCACAAGAATTTTGACTGTTGGTTGATTATTTCCTTATAATAGTTGGTTGAACCATCATCTGTCTTTGCATCAGATGCAAGCGATACTTTTTCAAACCGTTCGATCACTACTTGTTTTGCACCAGTCCATTCACCATCTTCATCGACAACCGCAATATGGATTTCATCACTTGTTCCACCTTGAGTATTTGCATAGTCAGAAGTGCCTGGAGCAATATCAAACTGTTTGTAGAATTCCCAACGACGTGTTGGAGTTGATACACCTGCAAAGTTCGTACTATTTGCAGCAAATGCTCCTGCGCTATTGCCAGTGTATTTTGTTTCAAGAGTTAGTGTACTATTGTTTGCAATTGATGAAACACGGCGAATTTGTTTGTCTGATCCCAGCACCATAAGATCTCCAACAACAAGTTCTGTTAAGAATGCCGATGCAGTACCGGAACCACTCTCAGAAGTATCCACACCTGTAATGGCTGTGCTGTTTGCAGTTACAGTAATGTTTGAAGTGATTGTGCTTTCCCAAGCATTTGCACCTTGACATACACTGACTTTCAATGAGTTACCTAGTTGACCAGGATACTTTGCAACAAATTCACCAACACCGGTAATACCGTTTGTGAAATTATCATTGTAGTCGTCATCATTCTCAATTAATGTATCTGCGGTGTTTGCTGCTGCAGTGATACTGTTCCGACCATTTGCACCTGCACCAGATGTATCAATAACACGAACAACAAATAGTGCATTGGTGTATGCTAAGAAGTTTGCTGCAGTGAAGAAGTCAGCTGCAGTGTTTGCATTTGGGGCCTGAAATTGTGCTACAAGAGTATCTTCGCTATCGATCAGAATTCTCTTTTGGACTGGACCCCAACGGAAATGGCCTGCAATCCCGCCAGTCGATGTTGAAATCGCTGGGATTACTGTTGTCAGATCAATTTCTGAAACATTTACTCCGGGTGATACTTGAAAAGGCATGGCTCTCTCCGTAATTTTATTAGTTCGTTCGATTTATTTATAAAAAACGTAAATTCATAATTATGTATGTAGCCACTCATCCTCAGCATATATTGGATCGACGACTTCCCATTTTGTTCCATCATCCCCAATAATAAAATCTGTCTCTCGACCATCATCAATTACTCCAAACGGAAGAACATCTGATTCAATTTGTTCTCGGTGATCTAACAAGATTTTACGTCTTGTATCATTATTTGTCAGTTCTTTAAAATAGCTTTGCCGAGTCATCCATGCAAACAAAACAAGACACATAACAAGATCATCATGTTGTCCTTCTTCTGCTGCATAACTACCTCGATGTGTGACAAAACATGATAGTTCACGGATGATATTGAAATCCTGAAAAGTCAGCTTATCTGTTTCTACGAGATCTTTCAGGTTTGCACAACCAAGTCGCTTGACTTGATTTGTCGTTCGAACACCAATTTGTGTTCGTTTACCAAAACCTGTTCCAATTTGTTGTCCAGCACGTCCTTTTGCAGTTGTCATAATTACATTATCATATTCTAATTCATGATACAGAATGTTTGCTGTTTGTTCTCCATTATCATTAATTTCAACAAGCACTGATGCGTCGTTATAATTATGAGCAACATTGTAAATAATCGACGGGTAGACGAGAGGCGATGTTTTATTGTGTCGATATACAGCGACAACTTTAAATGGCATTGTTGTTACATCAACAACAATAAATGCGTGATAATCAATACCAACACCTCTTGAAGTGTCAACAGTAATTGTATATGTATGATCTTTGATCGGTATTTCATATACGTCTAGATAATTTAAGCTTTGTAATGGTGTGACAAACGCTAATGCTCGTAATTTTGTGCTGCTAATAAGAGTATTGACGCTGCCAACAAATTCACATTCTTGTTCCTGTGCAAATTGCTCTTCGCTTGTGTTTGCAATTTCTTGTTCTTTCCATTCTGCATCTCTTCCAGGTACCTGTGACCAGTGAATGTCGAAATAAGTATAGTTTGATTTTTTCTCGACTGCATTTGTCCACATTTTGTAAAAATGATTCATTCCCTTTGGAGTTGAAACAATGAAAATTTTAGTTGTTTTACCAGAAGAAATTGTAGGATATGTAGACGCAAAAAAGTCATCTGCAAGATAGTTTGGTACATGAGCAAATTCATCAAGAAAAACAAGGTTGAATGATTCACCACGAGCTGCAGAAGATGATGTTGACTCTGCAAGAATAATGCTGCCGTTCTCTAGTTGAATGCTGCCTTTGTTCCATTCAACAATTCCTTGTTGAATCCAAAATGGTAAGTTTTCATATGCAAGTTTAATTTTTGCAAGTAGGTCGCGGGCAAGTTTTGCCTTATTTGCTAAAATTGCAACTTTGAAGAAATCATTGAACAACATTAGCCAAAGCATGTATGCAGTGACGATTGTACTTTTTCCAGTTTGACGAGGAAGTTTTGCAATAACAAATCTATTAACATTGAATATATCAACCATTTCTCGTTGATAGTCAAACATATTGAAGTTGATTAACCCTCGATCAACATTAATGATTTTAATATATGTTTCGATAAAATATTTGCAGTCTTTTGAACACTTTATATATTCAGCCATCTGCCACTTATTATATTGCCACTGGACACCCGCACGTTTGAGTTTCCGGTTGTTTAAATAGTACATGCCGCGATTGCTAGTGGTCATTATTTAGGTTTTTCATCAGCAGTTTGTTTTCCCGCTTCTTTTACTATTTGTTGTAGATCTGCCGCAGTACCTATAAAACCGCCCTGTTCAGGTTTTTCATCATCTGCTCCTATTACATTATCCTTCTTTTTGATTTGCTTAATTTTTTCATGTATATCAAGTAGATCTTTATTTGATTCTGAATATGTTTTCAGCAACATATTCAGAACTTCAAACGCACGTGGTGCCTCAGACTGTGAAGCAATGTTTGACATTTGATCAACAGCTTGCGACATCGTAGACAACATTTCGTGCATATTGTCCCGCGCTTTGTGGAAATCATCTTCTGCTGCTTTTTCTGGAGTTGTCGAAGTGACCGAACTCTTTGGTGGGGGTGGTGGCCGTTGCGCATTGGTGTTCGCCGTATATCCTACATTGAATAATTTATCCAATGCTAATTCTGTGTTGTGGTTTCCATTCTGATCCATGATGACTCCATTATGCAGTTGTCTTAATAAACTTAAATGCTTGTATTGCGCCCTTTAATGTTGGTTTGGCTTGATACGCGCGATGTGTATTGCAGACATATGTCGATTTTCCTTGGTCCCTTGATTTCCAGATTGCACAAGTTCGTTCACCATTCGGTCCTTGATGCCAAACTGCTCCTGCACTCATTGCTTGTTTGCGCTCTTCGGGATCCAATGCAATCTTATTGTCCTTTAAATTCTTAAACTTGCTTTTCTTTTTTTCAGTTATGAATTCTATATATGTTTTCATTATTCATCTAGTCCAGTTATAGGATTATAATTTCTTCCATCTGTCAAAAAGCTAAATGTATTTTGTGCGAAACCATAATCACTATTTGCTAGAATAGTCTGATACGCAACAGACAGTGTACTATTTGTTGTTGGTGATCCATTGGCAAATTGTCCAGGCGTGATCACAATTCTTTCAGCAGTACGAGAAGCCGCAATTTCTGCGTCTGTCCAATCACTTGCACCATTGCCACTATGGAAATCAATTTGAACGCGCTTAATCAATCCACGGCCAGTATCGACAGGACCGAATAGATATCCTTTAACTAGAAAATCCAGTGTCCAAATAATTGCGCGCCGCTCTAAGAATCCCTGTTCATATGTATCTTCAAGAGTGACATTTTGTAGTATTGTTGGAATGTCTCGTCGCAAGTCAAGTTCTGGTATTAATAATAGAGTAGATGTCCATTCAGGAACAAAGAATGGAAGAATTTGTTCAAGTATTTGTAACCCATCATCACTATTTTTTGGAAATGCATATAATGAAAAATTAATATCATATGGGGTAGGAACAAATTGTGATGCTAGTATGTTTGCATCAGATACTTTCGTACGGTAATTCTTCTGTGTTGGGACAATTGATCGTTCATGTGCTCGATTCAATCCTGTGATTTCAAATGCAAGGCGAGGTAACTGAATTGAGATACCACGATCAGTATTTGGGTCGGCAGCAAGACGAGCGATATACGATTGTTTTGGTGCATATGCTATAGGAACAGGAAGAATTTGTGTGACTACTCCATTATCATCTGTCCGTTGTACGGTGATGTCATTAAATAAATTTCCAAACATTGTAACATACTTCCGCATGATTCCGTGATAAAAATACTGATTACCGAAAAGAGACATTAAAACACCACCGAATCACTAAATGGGTTCTTATCAGAAAAGTCAAATATTGCTTTAGATTGGATTGCAAATAGTTCATTATTTGCCTGAGCATCTGCTGCTTCAACACGACGCTCCAACTTGTAAGATTGTCCGTCTTCTGCAAGTAATTGATCTCCTGTTTCCATTAATACCTCAAAGGCAAGCAGATCTTGGCTATAATTTGTTTCGAAGATGTCCACGGCAGCATCTCCTGTGTCAATCCGTTCGTGACTATATGCCCACTTCTCACAAATTAGATCATATGTTTGTAGCGATCCAGTTTGGTAAAAAATTGCTTCGTGCTCAACGAACTTGATTTCGAACATATCATTAGTTAAAGCAAAGTATATAATATCTCCTTCTAGTGGACGAGTTGACGATATATTGTAATTGTTTCCGTTGTTGTCTTCCATTAAAATACTGATGGTGTTCGAAGGCGCCCCTGTGTTTGCTGATTCGAGTTGATATATGTAGCCTGTTTCTGTTGTTAGTTTTTCGGTTCTAATTTGGTTCCAGCGTTTTCGTGCGACAGTAAATGTTATTTGATCTCTTAAATCTACGCCGAATTTTGATAATACGTCTCCCTCTCCACCAAATCCGTCAACATTTTTAATATACATTTCAATAGGTATTGCAAATTCAAAACGTTGTGATGGGTCCTCTCCAAATAGGTGATCGTTACGGACAGCAGTACGAGGCAGGTATTTCATCTCGAAACCATGGATCTTGATGCTTTCTATGATCAGA
>SDBT01001463.1_pt1 | contig 41680 bp, 63 predicted proteins | sample 2277101 | NCBI WGS metagenome assembly SDBT01 (sample SAMN10404973, study PRJNA504765) | marine sediment metagenome | isolation source: marine sediment core GS10_PC15, 103 cmbsf | place: Arctic Ocean: Southern Knipovich Ridge | collected 2010 | reverse complement strand
CTTCGCACATATTTCGAGGTTATGTTACCCCTTTTGTTCCCTTTGTTTGTAACACAATCGGTAAAATGGATTTAACCGGAGATACTGCGAGATTGTGAATCCTATATTGTATGGCCCTCTACGAACGAAAAGAATTCTGCGAGCTTTGTGGAATTGAAGCGGCCTATCTTACCGTCAACATCGGGAGGAAAAAAGTAATCCTCACAGACAATAAAATCGACGATTCAAAACCAGAAAACGCGCTGTTTCTGAAAAAAAGACTCGATACATTGGCCGCCAAAGGGACGAGTTCACCAGATAAAGGCGCCAAAAAAGAAGGTGATTCCAAGAATTTGAAAGCGGTAAAAGGTCCGGATAAACCTCTCGACCCAGCGGCACAAAAGGCGTGGGATCTCGGCCTGGAGCAAAAGGCACTGGCTATTGAAAAGACTAAAGAAGAGATTGAATTGAAAAAAATGCAGAGGCAAAAGATGTTGGGGGAATTGATGCCGACTGATTTGGTAAAGGTTGTTTTCGCCACTCACTCTAAAAGTATCACCGCAAGTTTTAAAGAAGGGGTAGAGAATATCCTCACAACCGTAGCCAAGCAAACTGGTTTAGATCGCCCACAAATTGCAAAGATCCGAGGGGATCTCATTGGTATAATTAACAAGTCTGTAAAAGATGCTGGTGAGATTAGTCGAAAGCGTATCAAAAATATCGTTGTGGAATACACTAATTCCAGAGGTGTCGGAGAGAGTAAATGAATTATGAAGATCAAATACTAGACCTCTTAGGAGCTGCGGATCATACCTTAACGAATGTAAAGCCCTCCATTTGGGCCGAAGAGAATCGGGTAATGTCGACGGAGGTTTCTCCTTTCCCTGGGCCATTTAGCTACGATAGGACTCCTTACCTAAGGGAAATAGTCGACTGTTTAAGCCCAGACCACCCAGCCCGAGTTATTGGTTTTATGAAAGGCGTACAAATCGGGGCATCGGCTGGGCTGATCGAGAACGGTATAGGGTGGATTATATCCCAGAGCCCAGGCAATATTCTGTTTCTAGCTCGAGATGCAACGTTAGTAAAACAGGCGATGGATATAAAGATAGATCAGATGATTGACAGTTGCGGTTTGAGATCCATTATCAAGCCCAACGTAATACGTAAAAGGAACCAAAGAACCGGAGACACATCTGAGAGTAAAGAATTCGCTGGTGGAACTTTAACAGCGGCCACTGTACAAGTACCCGCCCGCATGAGACAGCTCTCCGCCATGTATGGATTTATAGACGATTTTGAAGCGGCTCCTTTCTCCGATAAAAAGGCTGGGTCCACCCCGTTTTTGATAGAGACTAGATTCGCGGCATACTATGATAAAATGAAACTCTTTTACATCTCTACTCCGGAGGTGAAGCAAACCAGCAACATAGAAAAGATATATAACCTTGGGGATAAGCGCCAGTATAACGTACCATGTCCCAAATGCGGGGATTTCATCCCCTTATTATGGAGCGTTGATGTCGACGGAGAAAAGGCTGGGATCTATTTTCAACGGGATGATAAGGGGGGGCTGGTTCCAGGTTCGGTTGGTTATATCTGTCAAAGTTGCTCCGGCTTTTTTACTGATTCTCGTAAGTACGAAATGAATCTGGCGGGGGTCTGGAAGCCAACAGCGAAACCTAGTGAGACGGGGTATTATAGTTATCACATGTCAGCCCTGTATGCGCCCCCAGGGATGTATGATTGGGCGCATTATGTTCGCAAATGGATAGCCGCGAATCCCTTAGATGAGCCCGCAAAATCGGAAGAAATGAAAACTTTTAGTAATACCGTGCTGGGGGTAACCTGGGAGGAAGAGGGGGAATCTCCAAAAGCCTCGGCTCTGTCAATGAATACCAGAGACTATGAGGTTGGTGAGGTCCCTGAAAAGCTATCTATGGAGCACGGTAATGGGCGAATCGTAATGATCACTTGCGCCTGTGACTTGAATGGTACCGCATTCGATGAGGCTCGCGGCACGATACACGACGCTCGATTGGATTATGAGATTGTCGGCTGGTCGGAGAGTGGTGCATCGTATTCAATAAGGCATGGATCTATTGGCACCTTTATCCCTAGAGAGGGTAAGAACAAAGCCGAGCGGGACTATTGGAGTTACGACCCGTCCGACGTACTGAATGTTTGGGGGCCATTCAGTGAAATTATTGCAGCGGATTACAAGACGGACACGGATCGAAGAATGAAAATATCAATAACTGGGGTTGATACCGGACACTATACTAACTATGCATACGGATTTATCGATGCTGCTAATGGGTTGGTCGTCGGTTTAAAAGGTAAGGATGTAGAGAAGTACAGGCGATATGGTGTAGATACTCCAACTTTCAAGCCCGCAAAGGAGCGATCTAAACTATATCTGGTGGAGGTCAACCAAATTAAAGATGAGCTCGCGGAGATAATGAAACTAAGATGGACCAAGCGAAGCGACAAAGGCCAGCCAGCTTGGTTTATGAATTTCCCCACCCCGAGCGATGGATTGTATATGATGAGCAATTTTTTCTCTCATTTCGAAAGTGAACATCGAATAGTAGAAAAGAATAAGGACGGAGACGGTATTAGTAGCCGCTGGGTTAAGCGTGGTACCACAGTGCAAAACCACTTATGGGACTGTAGAGTATATGGGATGGTCCTAAAAGATATACTGGTCTCTTCAATTTGCAAGGAACTTGGCATAAAAAACCCCGCTTGGAGGGATTTTGTCGACGCTATAAAATAATTTTCTTATCTGGTAGTTGCGAATTTCGCAAAAGATAGCTGCAACTATATAGCGTATATACGGTATATATGATATATACTTGTAATAACAATAACAAACACCTAGCGAAATGATATATAAATTTTGGAAAGACAATCAAACAGATTTAGAGTTTACTTTGGATCTCGATCAAGTAAAAGAAAAATTCCTTGCTTGGATGAAAACAAAGGATAAGGACTGGTTAGAATATTATGGGTACAATCCTGGGTTAATGCAATCCTTCATCGGTGATTCAGAGGAAAAGAAAGGGTTGCAATCAGTTAGCGATGATTCAACCAATACTGTATTGTGGGAAGAATTAAAGCTAACCAGGGTTTCATATTTTGAATCTATAGATATAAATTAAGGCAATTTCAGATTTGTTGATATGGAAATTAGTGAATTAATAAAAGATCCGAATGCTGTATTTATTTCCAATGATTCGGGCGGTAAGGATAGTCAAAGGATGTATTTGAAATTGAAAGGGCTTATTCCTCACGATCGTCTTTTTGTGATTCACGCACATTTACCAGAAGTTGAATGGGAGGGAACCGCAGAATTTATCAGGGGAAATATTGATCATGAATTATTTGTAGTTCAGGCCAATAAAACCTTCTTTGAAATGGTCAGGCATCGGGGTATGTTCCCATCTGCAAAAAACAGGCAATGTACTAGCGATCTAAAAAGGAATCCTATCCAAAAAAAGATTAGAGAGATATGTAATACTCACGGATTTACCACTGTGGTTAATTGTATGGGCCTACGTGCTGAAGAGAGTCCCAGGAGGGCGAAACGTGAGATACTTAAACTCAACCAATCCCAAACCAATAGCAAAAGAATCTGGTATGAGTGGCTTCCGATTCATGGTGAAACGACGGAGGAAGTATTTCAGGGGATTAAGGACGAGGGCCAGCAACCATTCTGGACCTATGGTGAGGGTATGAGCCGTAAAAGTTGTTCGTTCTGTATGCTGGCGAACGAAGAGGATTTATGTATCGCTGCAAGGCTTCGGCCTAAATTACTGGAGAGATTCACACAGGAAGAACAATACTTAGATCATACATTTATTATGCCCTCCAAAAAGAAGGGGAGAAGGTTTTTGAGAGAGGTAGTGGGTAAGGTAAATTTTAAGTTTCATATAATGAGGTTATGGTACCAAGTGAAACGTTTTTTTATTGATTAGATTAATAGGTGAGCTGGAAGGATAAACCAAGTGAAAAGGACCAAGCGTTTTTCGACGAGTACTTTAATCGGAAACCAAAAGCCCCTTCGCCGCCAAAGTCAGAGCCGAAACGCAAAGCTCAATCGTGGAATTTAGTGTATAAGGTAGGAAGTAATTCAGAAAACATATTATCATTCAAGCCTTACGGGATATGCAAGTGGAAAAAAATAAGACTTAAAGGATCATCGCAATATAAGAATGGCTCGTTAGAGATCGAGCCCAATTATTAAATCAAATGGAAGGAACAAAAGGAAAATTAATTGATATCCCAAAGGAGACATTGGCCGACATAAATGTTTTAGCAGCTATGGAGGATACAGATCCAAAGAATTATATTCAGGATTGGCTCATTAAACATGTTAAGGAGCAACGGAAAATAAAAAAGCTGCCGCCACGAAAGTAGTATAGCGCACTATGGGAGGTTTAAGCAAAAACGATATCTATTGGTGCGAGGCATGTAAATGCCATACTAGGCACCATTGGGTGGACCCTGGGAGCGAATTAAGCCATCTCTGCTGTAATCGTTGTACGGACGGTTTCTTGCAAGAGATGGAAGCAGAGTTACAACAACCATAATAATTGAAGAAATGGGAGCGCAATGCGAAGCAGATTTAACAGATGATATGGCCGACATTCTTCGGGAAACATTTGATATAGAGATTGAAATGCTCGAAGGGACAACCGAGGATTTAGGGGATGGCCTAACGCGTTACAAGTTTAAAGTTAATGAGGAAAAGGGAAAGTTGATTGAGACGTTTCTAATACGTTGTATATCTAGATCCCATCAAATTATTTATAACTAGCAATAATCCGGTTATGGTAAAATGGATATATGATAACGTAGTGGCGATTCTGAATCTGGCATTCTTTTTAGTCATTGCATTGACTGATTTTTTCACCGATTTCGAGGCTCCCCTTTTCTTCTGGGCCGTTTATTTCTTTGAGGGGGTAATCGTCGTTATCGCGGCCTGGATGCTATACGTTTTTAGGAATAACAATTAAGAGATGATTATGATTAAAATTATGAAAGGAATATCACAGCTAAAGCGATCGTATAGGATCTACATGTTACGATTTGGCACTCCGCCATTAAAAGACGAATTCGGCCATAGATGGGGTGAGGATACGAAATGTGTTCTATGTATGTCAACCATGTACATTGGCGGCGATCAGAAAATATGGTATCAACCCGAAGACAAGAAAACCGCGAGTACTGAGCTCTGGAAATGCGGCCAGAAATAACCCTCAAATTTTAAATTATGCAACACTACTTAACAATATATTTAATTGGAGACATTAATCATGAGAGAGGGCAACTAAATCATGGTGCAAGAGGTAAAGGGTTGAATTATCAAATGAACAAAAAGGATGGTCTAATTCCTGTATGGTTTGATCAACACCAAAGGGAATATTATCCCTATCCCGTTTGGTTAAAGTCTTCACAAATTAATTACGTTTTACCTGATTAAACTAAATGGAGCTCCATTTAACATAAACACCCTGATTTGACAAAATTTGAATAATGAAAAAACAACAGAAAAAAGAAAAAATAAATTGGCCGATGGTGATTTTAATTGGATTCTTAGTGCTGTCGGTATTGTCGTTTCTTACTCCATTATTGTTTCTGAAATAACCCTCTAACTATATGCAGAAATATACCGCGCAATTTGACATTGGAGAAAAGGTTTGGATTCTAAGAGTTCATCCTATTAGGCGAACTATTCATTGTATCCGGATAGAACATGGTAAAGGTGAAAAGCCATATTGCATGTATGGATTTAAAAGACCGGATTATATATTTGTTGAATGGAGAAATGAAGGGTCATTATTTCGAACGCGCCAGGATTTAAGAGAGAGCGAAATTAGTCCTCGTCAATTAGAAGATACTAAGTAACCCTCTAAATTTAAGATCATGAAATCAATATTTACTCCTATATGGTACCAATGCGGTATACAGACTATCGGTGTGGTAATGTTTCAGGACTCTAAGAAAATGCAATGTGCATATATTGGTGTCGGACTTCTTACGGGTAAAACAAAGGGGGATATTGAATTTATAAGGGCGTTAGGAACAAAATTACCTATTGACGAAGCGAAAAGATTTTTCCCAGATTTGGACGAAAAAAAATATCAAATATCCAATATCAAAAGTTAACATAAACACCCTAATTTGACATGGAATTTCCGGTGATATATATAGAATGGTGCGACGCCGTAGAAACACAAAAGGCGTGGGAATCTGTGGAAGATCTAAAGAAATGGGCGGATAGTAATGATTGGATTACTAGTGAAGTCGGCTGGCTCCTTTTTGAATCAAAAGAATACATTTTAATCGCCAATAGAATTGCAAGTATATATGAAGAGAATCAAGAGTATTCTGGTGTAATGAAAATCCCGACTACTTGGATAAAGAAACGAATCGATTTATCCAAACATATCAAATAGTAATAACCCTCTAAATTTAAAACTATGAATGAAGAAATAATGAAATTACACTGTAATCACTGTGATAACGATGTCGAGGTCACAGAAGATAAAGTAACGACGGACATTGTAAATGGTCGAATCGATCTACAAATTGAATGCCCTGAGTGTTTCGATTTGGTCGGATATCATTTTATAGGTCCGGACGATATCTGTCCAGACGCTCAATAATTTAAGGGTAACCCTCTAAATTTAAAAACTATGAAGTTGAACGAAACACAACAAAAACTTTATGATTTGGCAAGATCAGATGATGAATTCCAGGCTGATCTCGAATCATCTTCTGTAGCACTCCGAGTACCAAGTTTAATCGCCTCTGGTAGGGAGCAACGAAATTTCTTAGCCGTTTATTACGGATGGCGGCTCGGTAAATATGGAGCTTTTGAAACGGGGGAAATATTATTTCCTTCGAAATAACCCCAACTTAAATTTTAAACTATGGACTATATAATAGAAGGACCCGACAAGAAAGGAAGAACCTATATAATTGAGGGTGAGAAAAAACCCAATATGGTGTTTTCAGTCAATCGCTTTATGTGCGAAGTGCAGAAGCAAGAAACTGAAAAGGAAACTAGAGAGGTAGCTGAAATGATTTTACAAGCTCTGGAGATTACGGAAGCGATATAAGATTTCGTATCTTATAGAATAGGTTATCATAAACAGCCCTATTTTGACAAATTAAAACTATGGCTTATTATATACCAGATGAATCAGATGCGGGAACGGAATTGACCAAGATATGAATATCGTACATGATCCCAATCCGAAATATAAGGACGTAATAGATTATCCGTTGGCTCATCATATTGGGTACAATGGAATTATTACCGTATTTATAGTTAATCCAATCAGTAAATAACCCTGTAAATTTTCAATGATATGATACACAAGGCGGATAAAGAATTAAAGGAAGTTTGGTTGGAAAGGTTCAATTTATTGCCTGAATCAGCCAAGGTTGCATTAAAGGAAGCTCTACAGGATTTAAGAAAAGATGCATTAGCCAGAGCAAATTATTGTTGGCAAAATCATAAGGCACCAATGGCTTTATATTGGAAAGTGGTGGGAGTATATTCTGGACACTTAGCTAGGGCGATTAAAATTGCTTAACATAAACACCCTAATATTGACAATATGAAAAGAGTAATATTTGTAGGAATGCACAATAAGGAGGGGCGAGTGCCGCTTTGCAGTAGAACGAAATCGGGACAATTGATTGATCGGGTAATCGAAGGAGTAAATTGCGAATGTCTAAAAACCAATCTTTATGATGTGGACTATTACCCTGGTATCGAGCAAAAAGACGCGTTAGCTGTAGATTGGCATCATAGGATATGTCCAGAGCCAAATGATATTATTGTGCTACTAGGCGCAGAGGTTCATAAAAATTTCATAAAAAGGGGAGATTTGAAATTATTGCGATTTGGTCACCCAGCAAGTAAATGGAGTCATGCTTCAATGGACGATTACGTAATTAGGATGAGCGATGCAATTGATTTAAAGTTAGAAGCGGATTAACATAACACCCCTCATATTAACAACTAAATTTATTGAAAATGAGAACGAACAAAGATTATAAAACCATGGTAAAATGGGCAAAAGCATTTCTGGGATGGCTGATTGTATGTTTATTGTCGCTTACCTACCTCCATTGGAGCATTTCATTGGGCCTGTGGTTGGGAGTTACCGGAATTGTCATGTATGTAAATAGGGAAGCCTATAGAACATGGTACAACCGTTTTTATGAAACAGAATATTAATCAAAAAATTTAAAGTTATGACTATAGATATCAATACGATCTTACATACTAAAGACGGTCGTAAAGTAGGAAATGCAATAGTTACGGGGAGGTCGGGTAATCATTGGGAAATTGTAACCGACTATGGTAACAAAATGACAGAATTAACTTCGCAAGATCTCGACGAGATGTTTTATATCGCTTGGATTGACGAAGAGAATGGCGATGAGATTCAGAAGATGCAGCAAGAAGACCATAAACACCGCATCGATGTTTAAGGTTATCATAACCACCCTAATATTGACAATATGGGCTATATAGAAATTCTAGAAAGAATTGGAATCATGCTAATTCTGATATGGGCTGCTTTCCATGTTTTTACGGTGGTTATATATTGGGGTATTAAAATCCAAGAATCAAAAAGCAAAGTTGTAAAAAATGACCAGGATAAATGGTACATGGTAACTGAGACTGGTCCTAATCCTCCGCCAAGAAATTCAATGGATGCAATAGAAGTAAAGGTTAAAAAATCAAAAGATGATATAGTAAAATTCTATATCCATGGTAAGGAAATTGCTCCGGATAAGTTAGCGTCTATCCTATCTCAAAACGAGAGGGTAAATATTCGTATTGATGCAAAAGGAATATCTGTAGGCTCATTGGTCGGGATATTTAAGGTAACATAAACACCCTAATATTGACAATATGGAAAATACTACCGTACAGAAAATATACAACACTCTTCAAAAAGAGTTGGACAAATTAAAAGTAGAATTAAAGGTTGATCGTAAGATTTACGAAAACGAGTCTGGGGAATGGCAGCAATCCGAAGTTGGGATTGAGTGCAAAGAATTCATCGACAATCTTGATCGAGCACAAAAGAGGTTGATGCAGTCCATAGATGATTTAGGGGTTGCGCTCCTAGCAGATTAACATAAACACCCTTATCGGACAAAAATATACCATGAGTAAATCCAAGATAGAAATCCCTTTTACACCTAGAGCCGGAGTTTATGGGAATCCAGAAGTATCTAAGGCATACAAAGAGCTTTACCAGGCTGTCCATGATTTTATGGCAGATGTGAATCAAGATACAAGCCAAGGCTCATTATCGTTGGGTGGCGTTGCAAGTATAGCTAGAGCTAGGGCTTCCGCACTTGTATCTAAGTCGAAAGTATTAGAAGGGATGGTAAAGGCGGTATGCATTGGTAGAAAATAATAGAGATTAACATAATCAGAACCTTATCGGACAGATCATTAATCAGGAATCATGAGCGAAAAGAAAGATACAGAAGATAGCGGACTAGATATTACCCTATCAATAGATGGAGAAGAGATTAAGTCAGTTTCATACGGAATTGATGATGGTGAATTAGTATTAAGCGACTTAGTACCCTACTCAGATTCAGTGGTACAATTAGCATTTTCAGGAAGCTCTAAAGTAATGGCTGAATTTATTAGATCCTTAGGTGAAAATTATAATATGTCATGTGAAGTTGGATCAATAACAGAGAAGAATACAGAAGTATTGCAAGTACTAATAGGAGAACTCGACGATTAACATAATCAGAACCATATAAGACAAATTAACCAAAACAAAAACACATGGAAATTCTAGAAATCATAGTACATTATTGGGCTACTATTTTGTTGGTCCTTTTCCTTCCAATACCTACTTATGCATTAATCAAGTTGGCAATATATCGGATTAGGCTCGAAGTTAAAAAATCAAAGATATATAAAGGCCAAACGTATGTTTGGGTTCAATTGGAGGGGGATCCGTTTAAGGATACTTCTTATACATACGCTGAAATCATCGATTTTCACGATGGATACATTTCATTTATGGCTGATGGTCAAGAAATGAGCTCTACAGATTTCAAATTCTTCGATCGGTTTGAACCCTACGACGGGGAATATATCCAGTAGTCAACATTTTATTCTATATTTGCACTATGTCTTTTACGTTCCAATCCGAAGTACTTTTTGTCGATTCATTCGAAGATGTCAAGGCTAAAATAGAGGCAATTGATCTCATAATTGCCGCTTTATTGGTCCAGGCTACGGCTTCTGTGTCTAATTCGGATATAGATGAGTATTCTTTAGATGATGGACAGACTAAGATAAAGACGAAATATCGCGGCGTTTCTGCTATAGCAAAAGCGATACAGGATTTTCAGAAATTGAGACAAATTTATATTAACAGTGGAAATGGGCGAGTGGTCCAGCTCCGCGATTCTAAATCAGTAATTTTTAGATTTGGGCATCATGGACATCATTAATGGCTTGGTTCAGTAAATATCCACGTATACAAACGTTTTTCGGTTCCATATCTGGGCTTCATCCGAAGAAGGCTCCGACCTCTGGAGACGGATGGGAAGAGCGTAACGATTTAAGCGCTCATCGAATCGGACATAGATCAATGTTTACTGTTTCTTACGATGGGGAAAAGGAAGAGGGGGGCATAGGTCCGATTAAAAATTATTGGCTCGATCATGTTGCTCTACGGGTCCGCTCTTGGCAGTCATATATAGATAGTGACATAACCCAAGGCATTATCAATAAATATGCTGGTTGGATTATTGGGGGAGGCTTGAAATTACAGAGCGAGCCAGTGAATTTGGTTTTAAAATCTGAAGGGATTGACCTTAATAAGGGGGAGTTTTCGAAAATTGTCGAAGCACGTTGGGGGCTATTCGCCGGAAATACAAGAGTGAGTCACGACGACCAGGAGAATCTAAACCAGTTAGCCCATACTGCGAAGATAAACGCAATAATCGGGGGGGATGTTTTAGTGGTATTGCGATTGATCAGCGGCAGGATAACAGTCCAGTTAATTGATGGTACCCAAATACAGCAACCAAGTTTGAATACTGATTTGATGGCTGGGGCCGAAGCGAGAGGAAACCGCATAGTACATGGTGTTGAGCTCAATAAAAAGGATCAGCATGTAGCCTATTATGTAAGGAAGCGATTTGACAGTTTTACGCGTATCATTGCAAAAACGGGGTCTCGTAAAACCGCGTACATGGTTTATGGTCTGAAATGGCGCATCGATAATACCCGCGGGGTACCTCTTATATCTTCTGTAATGCAAAAGATTACAATGATCGATCGATATAGTGAGGCCACTGTAGGAAGTGCTGAGGAAAGGCAAAAAATTGCTTATGCCATTAATCACAATAGAGATTCCACCGGAGAAAATCCTTTGATTACTCAAATGAAATCTGCTTTTAATGCAGATGCGAAAACCGAAACTGGACCGATCCACGGAGAGGCGGTTGCGGCCCATGTCGCTGCAACAACAAAAAAACAGGCGTTTAATATGCCTGTGGGGGCAAAGTTGGAGTTATTGGAATCTAAAAACGAATTGTTTTATAAGGACTTCTATGGAACTAATACAGATTCGATTGCTGCCGCGATTGGGATGCCTCCAGAGGTTGCCTTTTCAAAATACACCTCTAATTTTTCCTCTAGTCGTGCAGCATTAAAGGACTGGGAACATACTATAATGGTAAAGCGCGGAGATTTTTCATCGCAATTTTATCAGCCGATCTACGATCTTTGGTTAGAGGTCGAGATATTAAAAAGTAAGATCCAAGCGCCTGGGTACCTTCTGGCTAACGCTCGAAGAGAACTCACTACTTTAGACGCTTTTAGAAAGGCCAGATGGGTCGGCGCCAATGTTCCGCACATTGATCCAGTTAAGGAAGTACTGGCGGAGCGTCTTAAATTGGGAACTGGGGGCGCACATGTTCCATTAACTACCGCGGAGGCGGCGACCGAAGCACTAAACGGCGGCGATTATGATACTAATTTAGAGCAATTATTAGCTGAGGTATTGGCAGCGGAGGAATTGAAGCCCGCGGAGTCTGATCATGACGAAGACGACCCAGATCCAAGGCCGGATGAATAAAAATTATTTGTAATATTACACCATGAGAGAATTATACATATATAGCGTAATCGTCGATTTTGTCGCCGAGTTCTTTATGCGCAGTTTAGAAGAGTTTAAGGATGTACCCGTTGCTGTTAGGCTATACACGCCTGGGGGTGACCCCTTGGCCGCTTGGGGTATGATTGATAAATTAAACCAGCATAAACATCCTGTAAAACTTATGGTAGATGGTAAGGCTGATTCTGCTGGCGCTTATTTCCTTTTGTTTCAGGACGACGTGGAGGCTTTGGAAACATCCCAGTTTCTTTTGCATCGTGCGGTTATGAGAAATAACCCTAATCCTATCGGTGCCGATGCTGACAGGGTGAACGAAGTTAACAAGCAATTGCGGGCTGCAATGGAGAAAAAACTTGATATTCCAGCCTTTGAAGAGCTTGCTGGCGTTAGTCTAGAAGTGTTTTTTGAGGGGGATCTCCTGATTGAAGTGAATTTAAATGCAGAAAATGCAAAAAAAATAGGTTTAATAAATAAAATTCGTAATTTAGCCGATGGAGAATTAACAGCATTAGGTATAAAATTCGCTGCTTACTCAGAAAATGATCCGCAGCCGGAACCAAAAAAAGAAATTGATATGACTTTACAGGAGCTCAAAACCAAACATCCCCTACTTTATAGCGAAGTCGTGGCGAACGCACAAACTGAAGGTATTACCGCAGCACGCGAAGAGGGTGTAAATGCAGAAAAGGATCGTATTGGGTCTTGGATGGCATTTGTTGATATTGATGCTGTTGCTGTTAAAGAGGGAATTGAATCTGGAGAGGCGATTTCTCAAACTGCTATGTCAGAATTTAATATTAAGTCTGTAAATGCTCAAACCTTGGCGGCGATCGAGGGCAGAAATTCTGAGGACACTGAAACCGAAGAGAATTCTGAATTGGAAACGGCTATAGATGCCCATGTTGAGGCAATGAAAGGCGACGATAAGGACCTCCAGGCAACAACTAAAGCGGCTGTTACCGCCGCTTCTGGAAAAGTTGACAACCCTAAGGCTGAAAAGGTCGATAAATTTGAGGAAGAACTCAAAGAGGTATTGGGTCTGAAAAAGGATTAGTATCAAATCAGTAAGAGAAAAATAGTACCAAAAAAATAGTACCAAAAATAATTCACAATGGGATCTAAAGCAACCGAAGTTCTAAAGACAGGAAATCAATTACACACTGATTTCGATACGTCGAAAATTTTCATTTTCAACAATCGTTTTGAGCAATTCGATTTCGAAAACACAACGGGAGCGCTCCAGAACCTATTGGCTGGGCAATTAATTGGCCGAGTAACTGCTACGAATAATTTGGAAGTTCTTAAATCTGCTGCTGTTGATGGTAGCGAGATCCCTCTAGGAATTTTAGCCGAGGACGTCACTCTACAGATTGGCGAAACCTTGGAAGTAAATATTTGCATTGAGGGGGAGGTCGCTATCGAAAAAGTAATTTTGGATGGTGCTGATACTCTTGATACTATTATTGATGGTCGACCAATTAGGGATCGCATTAACGCGGATACTGCGGGGATTAAATTAACGGCAGCCGACCAAGTAACTGGTTTTGATAACCAGTAAAACAGAATTATAAAAGAACTGATTAACTCTATTTATTAAAAAAGGAAATGAGCCAAATTACTACACAATCCGCAAGAGGACTATTTACCAAGATGTTGGTAGCTGTCTACAGAGAAATAACTGTCCCAACTAGTTTTTTGAGGTCCTTTTTTGTCATTAATGAAACTGATACTAAGGAGCTTAGTATCGAGGTAATGCGAGGTAGTGAATTGGTAGCGGTTGACGTTTTGCGCGGTACTGATGGTAATCGTAATGATTTCTCTCGAAGTTCCGAAAAGATTTTTGTTCCGCCTTATTTCCGAGAGTGGTTTGATGCTACAGATCTTGCATTTTACGATCGCCTTTTTGCTGGTGCTGATGGCATGGTTGATGTTCAAACTCTCCAGGGTTGGCTAACAACTGTTGCGGAAAAACTCAGACTGTTGCAAGACAAGATCGAGCGGGCTTATGAGGTACAGGCCGCAGAGGTCCTTTTAACTGGTATCGTCACCCTGAAAAATGGCATTAATATTGACTACAAAAGAAAGGCCGCTTCTTTGGTTGATCTAGGTGGTGGTAATTATTGGGATGGGGCTGGTACCACGCCGATTAAGGATCTTACTACTGCCGCTCAGTTTATCCGTAATAAGGGTAAGGCTCAAGGGGGAGTATACAACGGCATATTTGGGGATTTGGCTTTAGACGCATTTTTGGAAAATGCATCAGTTAAGGAAAGAGCTGATATAAGAAATTTCCAGCTTGACGATATTACGGGTCCAGCAAGAGAATCTACAGGCGGTGTTTTGCATGGCCGTGTAACTATCGGATCTTACAAATTAAATATTTGGACTTATCCTGAGGTAAGAGATGTTGGTGGTGCATCTGTAAAATACATCGATGAGAAAAAGGTAATATTAATTCCAACAGAGCCCAAGTTTACGATGGGTTTCGCGGGAGTCCCTAAGGTATTGAGAGATAGAGATAACGCTGAACTGCCGGAATTTATTACGTTAATAAAAGCTGCGTTCGTTATCAATAATTACGTCGATAATAGAGCTGAAAAGCATGTTTTCGAAGTTAAGAGCGCTGGTCTTGCGATACCAACCGCGGTAGATCAGATAGCTACCATTCAGGTATTAGCATAATAATCTCGAAATTCAATTAATCCCCTACCTAAGATGAGTAAAACTTATATCGTAAAATCCCTGGCTGTTTCTGGTCTTGGCAACAAAGTTTATAAAAACGGCGATGTCGTAACCGACGCCAATTTTGAAGAGGGTAGATGTAAGGAGTATTTCGATCAGGGGCATTTGAGGAAGCCCAACGGTAAAGAAAAGAAGATGGCGGCAAACGTCCTCAAAGCTGCGGCAAAGGCGATGAAAGAACACCAGGACCAAAGAGCTGCTAATGCTGCCGCTGCAAAGGTCGTTGATGATGCTCGAAAAGTAGCCCAGGAAGAGGCTGCTGGTGTCAAGGAAGAGGAAGAGGCTGCTACTGCTGCTAAAGCCAAGGAAGAGGAAGAGGCTGCTACTGCTGCTAAAGCCAAGGAAGAGGAAGAGGCTGCTACTGCTGCTAAAGCCAAGCCAAAGGGCGGCAAAGGAAATTCCAAAAAATAACCCATGGGTGGCCTAACAGATAGGGCCAAGAGTGACTGGAAAAAGTTCTCTAGCGACCTCGACGGGTGGGGTACCACAATCAATTTTGAGGCACCAACAGCGGAAACCGCTGATATTGTCGGTCTCGCAAGCAAACATCATATTTCCGTAGATTCTGAGGGCAATCCGATGAATGCTAAAAACGCTCACATTTCCGTTTCGGAAGAGCTATTAGTTGCCGCCGGATATCCAACCAGAAATGCAAAAGCTGAGGTCGATCTCATCGGCCATCGTATCGATTATGTTGATAGTACCGGAGTATTAAAAATGTATAGAGTTCAACAGAATTTTGCAGACGAAACCATTGGATTAATCACATGTATTTTAGAAGATTTTGAGTAAACTGACCATTGAAATACCACCCCAGGCATCTGAATTAATCCGAGATAGAATAGGCGAAATTCTAACGGACGAATTTGCAGCCCAGTTTCTCATACATAATGACGCGGATCGTAATCCCCAAGTGGTTTCTGAGCGTATTGTACCAATTGATAAGTCCGAGGTGCCATTGGTAAACATTCTTTTTGCACGTAGTTCCTATGATAATAATACCGCTAGGGATGCAGACGGTAAAAACTTCTATAGCATAGACGTATACACTAGCGCCAAATCGACAGCCGCGAAAAGGGGAGATAGTACCGCCCAAAATAGATTGGTCCGATTACTGGGTATGGTAAGGGCGATACTAGCAAGCCCGCATTACATAAAGTTGGGCTTTGCTTCGCCGTTTATCATGCGGACTGAAATACTAGATATTGAGATTGCAGATCCTCGGGATAATCAAGATACCGCCAACATGGTAATGGGCCGTTTGGTTTTTCAAGTGGATGCCCCAGAAATCACTGAACAAATCCAGCCAACCGTTGCTGAGGGCTATGATACAGTAGTAAAAGTAAACGAAACCGAGAGGGGATTTGTTTATGAGATTAATAATTAACACCTTTACCATCTAAGATATAATTGATATGACTATTCCAAGATTTAGAATTCAAAACGGTATGAAAACTCTCTTAGCATTTTTATTGGTCCTTTGTTCTCTGGGCCTCCAAGCACAGACTACAATATCTAAGGTCACTGGCGGCACTATTCTAGTGGATAAAGGTAGTAGGGCATATAATCTTTTATCTAGCTATCGACTCCAAAAATTCAAGGGGAATGTTCAGGTTCTTCACGATAAAGGTGGTGTAATAGATAACTTTAATCCCGCAAATGTTGATACGCTGATTCATGCAGATGGTACAATAATAACCAGCTTTGATCTAGATACCCTGTTTACTGAATTACTTACCCATTTCTTCAATTCCGAAGCATTAACGGGGGATTTTTTCACGGATGTTTCTAAAGGGTTAATTCCAGGTCATACGGCTGTAGTTATTAGCTCATCTGTAATGATACCAGTAAAGGATGTGGTCAATGACGTTTGGGAAGAGGGGGGAACTCTTGTATACTTATCGGCGGCTGAAACCATGAATATTGTTAGTGACGATGCTGGGGATGCTCTTGCTGGAACTGGTGCCAGAACTTTAAGGGTGACCGGATTAGGGGCTGGAAATGATATACTTATCGAGGTTGTTAATATGAATGGTCTCACTAATGTACTTACTGTAAATTCTTATTTATATCCTCCTATTCTTACAGTTGTGACGGCTGGGGGAGATCCTAGCAAAACTAATCTGGGGAACATTACCGCAACGGCATCTGTCTCTGGCGATGTTCAATCCAAAATAGCGGCTGGAATCGGAATTAGTAAAAATTCCCATTTTACCGTGCCTAATGGAAAGTCGCTTGTTATAGTAAAAGCCGATGTTAATGCTACTAAAACAGCAGCGGGAACATTGCCGAATATAATTATAACTGGGTTATCTAGATTGGCGGGTCAAGATCCTGATGCTGCTTGGATTTCTAGAACGGTACGTGAAATGGACACTTCTGTTTTGGATCAATTATTTGTTGATCAGCCTGTTAATAACATATTACCGGAAGGAACGGAGTTTAGAGGTACGGCTGTATCTAGCGAAAACAATACGAATGTTAGAATACGTTTTTATGCTATTCTGATAGACAATCAGTAACCGAATTTAAAATTAATCGTAAACACAAATTAAATCCTTCTATTATGTTGAAACAAATTTGGAAATGGCTCGATGGTAAAAAAACAGCAATTGGAGCAATTGTATCTCTAGGAACCGCTTACGGAGTGACTAAAGGTTGGATTGGCTTGGAAGAGCAAACCCTATTTTTAGGCATATCTACTATACTTGTCGGCATTGGATTGGGTGACAAGGCCAGAAAAGCCATTGTAGAAAAGTAGGTGACGTGACTGTAATGGGTACCTTGAATACAAATATGACATTCTCGTTAAAAGAGATTATTACTTTGGTGGTAATGTTCGCTGGAGGTATTTCAGGGTATGTTGTGTTAACGGGGGAAGTAGCAACATTAAAAACTCAAGTTGCGGATTTACAGGAGGCCAATAAAACCTATGCAAGTCTCCCCGCTGACGTTCAGAAGATTCAAATAGACATGGAAAAGAATGCGAAGAAAACTAACGCTATTTATTATGGTCTTCTCGCTCAGGGTATTATCAAGCCCCCTCAGTAGCGATTCAGACACTACCGATACCATTGCTCCGATCATTAAGCCGATCTGTGATAAACAGTATCATGAGCAACAGAAGGAATTGGATTTCTTTCTTGACGAGATAATGAGAGCATTGGATATCGAAATTCCAGATAGTCTAAATCAGTCGCATTAAATATTCTACTATAACAAAACTTTAGGAATATGCTTTTAAAATTAGGTAGTACAGGCCCAGGTGTGAGAGAGATCCGAAAGGCTCTCGGCATAACTGATGGTGATATATTTGATATATATACCGATGGAGCTGTAAGGAGATATCAGAAGGACAACGGCCTTTTAATTGATGGTATTGTAGGAAACAAAACCTATGGCTCCCTAGTCGATATCGATACCGACCGTTTCGGATTTGATGATAGTATAGAGGATACCGACGGAAAAATAAATTACCTGGGCACCTATGATTCTAGCGAATGCTTAGTAATTGATCGGGCATATCTAGATACCGATGAATATGTACGTGATTACGGGAAAATTGAGCCATTGGGAATTATATTACATCATACTGCTGGCTGGGATAACCCATATAAAACCATCACTTCATGGAACAACGATAAACGCGGTCGGGTAGCAACTCAATATGTGATAGGTGGACTGAATATAAATGAACATACTAAACATGACGGAACTGTAGTTGAATGTTTCCCAGATGGATATTTAGGATGGCATACGGGTAAAGTTGGCGGTTTTGATATGTCGAAATTGTCTGTAGGTATCGAGCTTAATAATTTCGGATATTTGAATTACAAGAATGGTAAATATTACAATTATGTAGGCGGCGAAGTTCCCAAGAATCAGGTCTGCGACTTAGGGTATGAATTCCGCGGGCATCGGTATTGGCATCGATATAGTGAAAACCAGATTTATAGTTTAAGGTTATTGATCGACCATATATTAAGTACATATCCTACTGTCAATATTTCAAAAGGATTGCCATCGATACTAAATTCTGGCATCGATGCGCGCGCGGCATTTGAGTTTAACAAAGATGCTTATTATGCCCGCACTTTTGGACTGTGGACACATTCCAATATAAGAAAAGATAAATCCGATTGTTTCCCGCAGCCAGAGCTAGTACAAATGATTAACGATCTATACAATGACTACCACAAATAAAATACTCGGGGGCTTACTTATTGTAGCCCTTATTTATATCGCTTTTATTCAAGGATGCGGATCGGGAAAAGGACCCGCCGAAACAGGCTTTCGGGTAGATACCGTTAATATAGAAACGATTGTCGAGGTGCATCATTACGATACGGCCTATAAAGAGCTGATTGTAAAAATTCCGAATCGTATTCGGGATACCTCAACTTATTACGATACCATTGCTATTCCTTATTATTCAGACAGCGATTTTGAGGAAATGATGCGTTACCCTGCTATGTATCACGATACAATAAAGGATAGTCTGGTATCAATATATTTTACGGCCCTGGTTAGGGGATATTTGGACGATATGAAAATGGGGTATAGAATTCTAGCCCCTCGAAAAACGGTAATTACCAACATTACTACAGAAGTAGCGGAGAAAAAGAAGTTCAACGGGCTTTATTTCGGTGTAAATATTGGAAGTCCTATTGATACCCTGAAATTTACGGCCTTTACTCCCATGCTAGAACTTTCATTTGAAAAAACAAACTTCGAAGCTGGGTATAATTTTATCGACAAGTCCGTAATATTTGGAATTCGAACTCGCATCGGTAAAAAAAGAAATATTAATTTAGTTGGTATTAAAAATTAATTCTATATTTGACCAACTTAAAAGCATTTATTCGACATGGCACTAAGTACCGCAGTATCACTTGAAAGGGTTAGTAAGATAGTTGGTTATCAACTTGACAAAGGATTTTTCCAAGAAGAAACCCCAAATCTACCTCAGAGAGTCGCCATTTTAGCGGAAGCTAATACTGCAAATCAGGGTACTCTAGAAACTGACGCCACAGAAATTACAAGCGCTCAGGAGGCCGGAGAGAAATATGGATTTGGTTCGCCAATCCATAATATAATGCGGATACTCAGACCGTCCAGCGGAACCGGAGTTGGCGGAATCCCTACAATTGTTTATGCTCAAGCCGAGGCTGGTGGAGCTATTGCTGCTGATATTGATATAACTGTAACTGGTCCAGCTACCGGAAATGGAACCCATACTATTATAATCGCTGGTAGAGGTGGAATAGATGGCGATTCTTACAGCTTTAATATTGTTGACGGAGATACAGCTACGGACATTGCTGTAAAGATTAAAGACGTTATAAACGCGGTATTATCATCGCCTGTTAGTGCTGGTAATGTCATAGGCGTTGTTACAGCAACGGCAAAATGGAAAGGCGTAACTGGAGACGAGATTAAAATTACCGTTGATACTGGGGATGATGCCTTGGGAGTTGCTTACGTGGTTGCCGTTGGTACGGCTGGTGGTGGAGTTGCCAATATTGCGGGAGCTTTGGCGCAATTCCAAAACGAATGGAATACTTTGGTAGTTAACAGTTATGGTACACCGAAATTTGCGGAGCTTGAGGCATTTAATGGAATTCCTGATCCAGTCAATCCAACCGGACGATATATTGGCATCGTATTCAAACCATTTTTGGCCCTATGGGGATCTACGGAATCTGATAAAGACGCATTAGTAGCAATTACTGATGCTAGAGAGGAAGAGGTTACTAATATCTTATGTCCAGCGCCTAACAGCGACGGTATGCCTTGGGAGGCTGCTGCAAATGGTACCGCTTTAGCTGCCAGGATAATGCAAAATACTCCCCATTTAGATGTATCCGGAAAACTTTACCCAGACATGCCTATTCCATCAGATGGTGATATTGGCGATATGGCAGACTACGAAAACCGCGATTTCTTAGTCAAAAAAGGTTCATCCACCGTTACTTTGGTTAGCGGTCGCTACAGATTTGAGGATTTTGTAACTACTTATCACCCAGCGGGAGAAAATCCGCCTCAATTCAGGTTCGGACGTACTTTAATGCTCGATTTTAATGTAAGATTTGGATATTTTTTACTTGAACAAATTCACGTTGTCGACCATTCGATCGCTGAAAACGATCAGGTTGTTACGGTTGCTAATGTTATCAAACCAAAGCAATGGAATAACATCATTAATAAGTATGCCGAGGATCTGGGAGCAAGAAATCTTATTACAGACGTCCAATTTATGAAGGATAGCATCCAGGTGGAGACATCCGGAACTAATCCGAATCGTCTGGAGACTGCATTTGAATATAAGCGAAGCCCATATATCCGGATAGCCAGCACAAATGCAAAAGCTGGGTTCACTTTTGGACTTGAAGATTAACATTTAATAAAAGATTATCATGCCAACTGCTGGAGACATTATCGAAATAACTTCAAATCACCCTACTCTGGGTTCTGCTACTTTTTTCCCTAAATCAAGTGAAGATAGTACGTATAATACTGGCGGGTTTAGAGGTGAAGATGATATGTCTAAAATTGCGGGGAGTGGGCAATCAATAAGAACTCTTAATAGAAATCGTTGGGCCTTTGAAGTCCCTGCTTCATGGGATATGAATGGCACTAACGAGATGGATCTTTTAGCAGCCTTGGCTGCGGACCCTGTAGAAGCAGATTGGACGTTTGAGAACATAAACGGCACTGTTTGGGGTGGTAAAGGTAGCCCAGTAGGTGAACTACCTGGGAATGGAAATACCGCAATAATTCCGCTGAAAGTCAGCGGTTCCGGAACACTTGAAAAAATCGTAGGCTAATATGGCTAAGAAAAAAATCCCTCTAGAGACCGCCCAAGCGGAGGTCCAAAGCTGGCTCGACTATAAGAAAGTAAGCGACCAGAAGCAAAAAAATCTCAAAGAAAATACGGATATTATGGCTCATGCCATTGTGGATGGCCGCCTCGTTTTGAGGGCGGAGGACATGCATTTCGTACATGCTTTGTCATTTGCAGTTAAAAACGCAAGTGGAAAAGAAACGGTTAGCGAGCTTGTTTATAAGCCTCGGCTTACTGTAAAGGACGTTAACGATAGAATGAAGGGAGTAAAGCCTGCTGATGGTGATGCTCGTATTGTTCGTTTAGTTGGTGCTATTACAGGCCAACCCTCTGCCGTGCTGGAAAACCTCGATACAGAGGATAACTCACTCGCCCAGCAATTCGCGTCCTTTTTTTTATAAGCGAAAAAAGTCTAGATAATATGATTTACTCTGTTGTTATGCAACAGGGATGGCTACCAAGTCAAATAGATTCCTTATTTTTGGATAATCAGGATCATTGGGGGCTTGGGTATTGGTATGATAATGTCAAGCAATACGCCAAGGAGCTGAATGAGTCTATAAAGGGAAAATCTTAGATCATGGCCGCTTTCGTTATTCCATCCATTTATACGGCTATTGATAAATTCTCTCGGCCAATACAAAAGATGCGTAATAACGTGCAAAAGTTTGCACAACGCGCCGAAGCTGGATTTGCGAGAGCTGACAGGGCTTTACGAAGACTTACACCCTCAATAGGAAAAGTCGGCAAACAGTTTCTTCAATTCGCGTCGGCGGCTGCGATATCAGCCGCCATAATTGGCGGCGTAACCTTTTCGGTTAAAGCACTACAAGACTACGAGAGTAGTCTGGCCTCTCTACAAGCAATTACCGGAGTTTCTAATCAGGTATTTGGGCAATTCAAAGGACAAATATCCTCCGTTGCAACGGAAACCAAAAGAAGTGCTGTCGAAATAGCTGGTGCTTTTGAAATTGTAGGATCTGCAAAACCTGAATTGCTTGCTAATGCCGCGGCTTTAGGTGAGGTAACCAAAAATGCAGTTATACTATCCAAGGCAACAAAGGAGGATCTATCTGTATCGGCTCAATCATTAACTGGTATTCTCAATCAATTCAATCTAGAGGCCACTGACAGTAATCGAATTATAAACGCTCTTGCTGCTGGTTCCCAGGCGGGTGCAGCCGCGGTTCCTTTAATCAGTCAGGCCATTGATAAATTTGGTACGGCTGCCGCCTCAATGAATGTATCGGTCGAGGAATCAATCGGACTGGTCGAAACATTGGCTTTCAAACAAATTAAAGGGGCCGAAGCTGGCACCAATTTACGTAACATCCTTCTAAAACTGGCAATTGCGAAGTCTCTCCCCGCGGAGGCCATTAAACAACTTGAGCGAGCTGGGGTTAATACAGATATCGTATCTAACAATAGTCTCAAATTATCAGTCAGGTTAAGGGAGCTTTCGAAGATCCAAAACAACGCAACGGCACTGGCTAAGGTTTTTGGTACTGAAAATCTAATCGCGGGGCAAATTATACTCCAGAATGTAGATATGGTGGATAGCTTTACAAAGGCGGTCACCGGAAGCAATACAGCAATCGAGCAAGCGGCCATAAATTCTGACACGTTTAGTAATAGGTTAGATGAGCTCGGTAATGCTTGGGTTAATCTGATTACAAAAAATGAGTCTGCTACGGGGACATTAGGAGCATTTAAGAATTTATTGGTATTTGCTGCGGATAATCTGGAGACCATAGTACGATGGACGGGTATATTTGTAGGTAGTTTAATTGCATTAAAAACTACCATTTTCATTGGCACCGCTTTTTTGAAACTGTATAATATCGCACTCGGTGTATCTGTTGCGATACAGCGGAGATCTACAGTTGCGCTCATAGGCAATCAATTGGCAATACGAGCATTTGAAATTGCAACTAAGGCGGTTACAGCCGTTCAATGGCTCTGGAATGCCGCCATGTCTGCCAATCCTATTGGTTTGGTAATTATTGCCGTCTCTGGGCTTATTGCTCTTATTGGATTAGTGATAACTAATTGGGATGAATGGGGCGATTCTATAAAGGCATCATTAGGCCCACTTGGTCAAGCAATCGGACTAATTGAATCTCTGGTAAAAAACTGGACGGATTTAATCACCGCATTTGAGGGAGGTGGATTTGATGCTGCTGTAAAAGTAGTGGGGCGCAGTATTTTGGATGTAGCGGAGAAGGACCCCGCCTTTCAGAATGTCGACAAAGCGGCTTTTAGTAATGCACGCGCAGAATTAGAACGGCAAATAGCTGTCGATAAAGAGGCTAATAAAATAGACCCAGTTAACGTTGGTGCCTCAACTGAGCAAGCTAGAATCGATAGGGTAGAGTCAACTGAAACATCGAATGTTAACGTCAGAATAACAGACGAAACAGGCCGTGCGGTAATAGATGAGGGCGACGCTCTGAAACGTGTAACTTTGGTACCGTCATTTTTAGGACCTAAAATTTAAACAATGACTGATTTAGCATTATTTGAAACTGGTAGTGGTGGCGATACTCGCTTAAAGGGGAATGATTTTGAAATTACAGGGTCGATTTTTAACATCATTTATATGGCCCTTTTCGGAGGGAATATTGCCTCAACCACTGGTGAAGAATTAGAGACCGAACAAAGGCGGGACTGGTTCGGGAATGCTCTGCTATTTCAGGATCAGCCGGATATACAAATCAATTCAACTCTAGAGAGAACTTTAATTGAGGTTGCATTAACCAGCTCAGGGAGATTAAAAATCGAAGAATCGGTCATTGCGGATTTAAAATTTTTAGATGAGCTTGCAGATATCTCAGTAGAAACGGCTATAATTGATATCGATAGAATACAAATTACTATCTTAGCGCAAGAGCCGGATAACTTGGATGTTCAAACCTTTATATTCATCTGGGATGCTACAAAAGAAGAATTAATTGAAGAGCGAATACTATAATGTCACTACCGATACCAACATTACAAGAATTATTTGACGACGATTTACAGAATCTAGAGGCGGAATTCAATATTGATATTCCTCTGGTCGGTAAAAACTTCCTAAGAATCAGTGCCGCGGTGCATGCTGCGAAATTGAAACTGTTTTATTTAACACTTGCTAGGGTCCAAAAAAACATATTTGTGGATACGGCAGATCCAGAAGATGTTGGCGGGACTTTGGAGCGTTTCGGTAGGATTAAGTTGGGTCGAAATCCCTTTAATGCGATTGCTGGAGAATATACTGTCGAGATTACCGGAAGTATTGGCGCCGTTATTAAGGCCAATTCTACCTTCAAAACAAATGATGATTCTTTAAATCCTGGGCAACAATTCGTCCTCGACGTCGAAAAAATACTAGCTGCTGAAACTGATAGCATGACTCTACGAGCTCTTACGGCTGGTATAGATAGCAAATTGTCCATTGGTGATAAATTGACCTCCACAGCTCCTATAGCTAACGTTGATCGCATTGTAACGACATTAACCGAGGATGTCCAGCCCTTGGCCGCTGAAACGGTAGAGGATTATCGTGATAAGACAATAGAGGCATATCAATTAGAGCCGCAAGGTGGAGCTGCTGCCGATTATCGGCTATGGTCCAAAGATGCACAAGGGGTAAAGCAATCCTATGCATTTGCCAAAAGCAATGATTCGGGAGTAATCGATTTATTTGTGGAGGCTACTTTAGTAGATTCAACTGATGGAAAGGGAACGCCATCTGCGGGTATATTATCCGACGTTGAGGATGTTGTCGAATTTGATCCGGATATATCTCAGCCTCTAGAAGAAAGGGGGCGTAGGCCATTAACTGCATTTCAGGTAAATTTCTTACCGATTGATGTTAGAACGATCGATATAGAGATCACGGGATTTGTTGGATTAGACGCGGGATTGGAGCAAAATATTAACGATGCTGTTACGGCCTTTCTAGCAGAGATCCGCCCATTTGTGGCGGGGGCGGATGTGCTCATTGATAAAAACGACATTTTAAGTATCAACAGATTGATATTTACAATTCAGGAAGTTTTACCAAACGAGGCTTTATTTAATACTCTCACATTCGAAGTCGATAATGTAGATGGCGGGGCCTCTTTTCTATTCGAAAATGGCGATATACCTTTCCTCGGCGTTATTACCTTCGTATAGATGAATTTCAAGCAAAGAATATTAAATCTCACCAAGTCCTTATTTCCCCAGGGTCGTGCGTTTAGAATCCCTTTCGGCAGTATCCTTGAGCGTTTCTTTAAAGCTCTAGCTATAAGCGAGGATAAAGCCTATCAAGAGGCGTTACTCATCAGAGATTCCTTACTACCAGACAACGATAATTTTACGGAACAAGAAGCCACTAAATGGGAGCGTAGATTAGGATTGATTACCAATCCTTTAACGTCTCTGGCGGATCGGAAGTTGGCTTTGATTCGGAAAATCAATCATCCAGGTACGATTAAGGCCCGCCAACATTTTCTATACCTCCAAGGGCAACTGAGAAACGCCGGATTTGATGTATTCGTACACGAAAACAGATTCCCCGATGGTGGGGGTGGATTTGAAACCAAGACGCCCAACGAAATAATAGGTATTTCGGGTGAGGCCGTCCACAGTCCGGATATACAGCATGGGCAAATTCAACATGGTAGCGGATTCTCTGAAAAAATCGCTAATAGTATAGATCCTGCTATCGACGCTAATTTTAGAATAGGAGACAATTTTAAATTCACCTTTTTTATAGGTGGTATTGTGGTGGGCGATTTCGCATCCATTCCAGCTAGTCGAGAAAAGGAATTTCGTCAGATGGTCCTCAGGATAAAGCCAGTACAATCTATAGCTTTTCTGTTTCTTACTCTGGATAGTGGTGGAATCAGCAAAATAACGTCTGAAACTGAGGATGGAAAAATAACATCTGCCACCGAAGACGGTAAAGTAACCAGTTAATTTATTAATTTTACAACATGGCATTAATTAAGGTAGAAGATTATTTAGACGGTGCGGTAGATATACAGGATACCGACTTAATCGATCTTACTGTCGATTTAGGTGGGGGTAATTTTAGAAGTGATAAATTGCCGTTTGCAGTTCTAAAATTGGTATTGTTAGGGGTCCGCCGATTCAAAGTCACTAGAGATTTTGAGGATTTCTCTATAGCTGCCACGATAAATACACTCTTAATATTTCAGATCCCAGCGGGCTATGTGCTGGAAAGTAAGACTACTAAGCATTCGATAAAATGGGACGGTGGTGGAGCTGGTGCAATAGAATCAAAGGAGGGGGTTACGCTGGAATTGGATCGATATAGTCCTGGTGGGCCGTTCGACATATTTCAAGCTGTATCAGATGCGGAATTTGATCATAACACCCTTAACTTTTTAGAGAATTGGGGCGTTGTAACGGATGTGCGGGGTACGATTGAGGCCGATGTAGATCTAGATACGCTTGATCAAGGGGAGATCGAATATTTTTTCTATATTAAACAAATAAAGTAAAGCATGAAAAAGCTATTTCAATTATTATTACTTCTTGTTGTCCCGTTTTTGACGATGGGTCAATCTAATGGGTATTTCAAAGATCTCAAGATTAAGGGGAGATCAACAATTGGGTCAACTGTTTATGATCCTTCGGCGGTATTGACTATTACCTCGACAGATAAAGGATTATTGATACCAAGAATGACCACAGCCGAACGATTGGCTATTTCGTCACCAGCTACGGGGCTGATGGTGTATGATACTGATTTAGCAGATTTTCAGGTATTCGATGGCGGCTGGGCTTCTGTTGGTGGTGGGGGTGCTGACGGTAACGGGATTTATGACGGTAACGGTGCATTAAGTGGAAATACAACAGTAACCCAAGGAGCCAATACGCTTGATTTCACTTCCACGGCGGTAGATGGATTTAGTGTAGATGGTACAACGTTCAGTGTCGATGGTAATAATAATAGAGTAGGAATTGGAACGGCTGCACCAGGGGAGGTATTTCATGTAATTGGGAATGTCAGAATAGATGGAAGATTTGAATCTGGCGCAACCAATACAGCAAGCGGAACAAATTCAGGAACAATAGGAACTAGTAATACCGCATCTAATTCTAGCACATTTGCATTTGGTGTTTCTAATAATGTAAGTGGTTTATTTGCTGGGGGATTGGGAAATGGTAATATAGTAGGAGGCAGATCAGCAATAGGCACGGGAGAGGGACATAATTTGCCTGGGGATTTTATGTTTGCTGGGGGTAGAGATGTTGTTGGAACGGCTGCCTCTGATTTTTCTAGTGGAATTGGAGATAATATTAATTTAAGCGGCATATACACTCATGCCAGAGGATTAGATTTAGCTGCAACAGGTACAGCATCCCAGGTTATTGGAGTCGGTACAGGCGCAGCTACTCAATTAACTAATAGCTCAGATTACTCTTTCATGGTTGGTTTCAGAACACTTACGGCGTCTCTATTTGTAAGTGATGGATTTACTGATGGCAGAGTTGCAATAGGTCACTCTACCCCATTGGCCGAACTTCATGTAGTAGGCCCAAATGCTGCTGGAACTTCTGATGCATTGTTGATAGAAGATAATGTCGGAACTGATTTATTAATCATTGAAAATGCTGGAGATGTAGGAATAGGAGTATCCAATCCTGAGGCTTCGTTAGATGTTCAATTCTTAAATGGAGAATCGTTGATATTGAGGATGGACGATAATGCCGTTAATGCATCATTTGGCATAGATTGGATCGCTAAGAACGATGCGGCGGCCTTTGTCACTTATAACAATATTTCACTCAAACTCATAGACGATACAGACGGCTCGGAAAATTCCCAATTCAGATTTTTCCTAATGGACAATGGGGCATTTGATGAGAAAATGAGGCTGTTTTCAGATGGTAAGTTACATGTAGGTGATTTGGTTAACAGCATCGCTAGAATTAGTACTAGTTTCGCTATCAATGGAGATTTGAAGGGCTTGGAAATGATTAATACTGAAGCAAACTCAGGTGGCTCTACAAACGAAACAATAACAATCCAAAACTTTTTTGGCACTTCCCCTATCCCTGCCTCAAAAATAGTGGTAGGAAAAATATCTGATTTTACCACTGCCGATAATAGAGATGGATTTGTTGCTTTTTATACTGCTACTGATGGAAGCATTACAGAAAAGGTCAGAATAGATGATCGGGGGAATCTTGGTATAAATGATGCAACCCCAAGTGAGAAATTACAGGTAAATGGAAACGCCATAATTGATAGTTCACTTTCCACAACAGCCAGAACCACAACCTTAGGAGTAGCAGCGACAACCTTTCCTGTCTTTAGTAACGTTATGACCATGACGGGAGATGGGGGCGGAAACACTGTCGCGACAATCACAGGAGCAAAAAGCGGGCAATATCTAATATTGATATTTGTAGATGGTAATATTACTATCACGGACGACAATTCACATGCGGCAAATTCCGTAGATTTATCCGCAGCATTTACGGGCGCAGATGATACAACGATTCACTTGATATATAACGGAACAAGTTGGTACGAAGTATCACGATCAGTAAACTAGAAACATGAAAATACTACTCACATTACTCGCATTCATTATCACACTATCAGCCAGCGCACAAACGGACTCGATTGTATATCATGCCCCAACTACCACTGACACAGTATTAGCATACCGCATCGATACAGCTATTATATACGGCGAGGGGTCCGGAATCGACACCGTAACAAGCGATAGTAACTATGTATGGTTTTATTATCATTATACCCAAACTACAGGCGACAGCTTCTTATATCAGCCCCAATTTGTTGTTTATGACGACCAGGGCAATCCCCTATTGCCAAATGTAGATTTAACAAATGCTGGGTGGTTATCTAGTGGTACGAAATATGAAATTTATATAGACTCGGCCAAAGCAGCCCAAACCTCCGATAGTCTGCGGGAGTTTTATATATTTCCCATATTAAAATCAGTATATGGGACGACTAACGTAACAAAACTATAGATGGCTAGGAAATTAGCAAATCAGACGAATGTAGAGGTCCCTAGTGGCGCTTTCCCCTTCGCACGCATAAAAGACGACTCAGGAGGCTCTGACGGTACGCCAGTGGAAGAAAAAGTCTATGGTGATATGCATCAGTTTTTTGCAAAATTATTGGATTCGGTTGGTATCATTGCAAATGATTTACCGGACAATGTAACCAACGGATTTCAGTTATTTGAGGCTTTGGATAAACTGGCTCTAGGTCCAATTCGTCAAATACACGGATTATTCAATCAAAGATTAGCGGGGGAGGATCTTGGCGTTGGTGGTGGTGATTTGACTCTACCCAATAATATGTTTATCGTAGGAACAAAAGCCTATGTCGTTGATTCTACTCAAGGCGAGGTTGTTGTTTTCGATCTATTAACGGGTCTACATATACCCGCCGAGGATTTCGGTACTGGAGCTTTAACTTTTCCTACTGGAATATACATTACGGGCGGAAAGGCTTATGTTACTGATAATACGCAATCCGAAGTCGTAGTATTTAATGTTGCAACTGGAGCGGCTATACCCGCTGAGGATTTCGGATTTGGAGTATTGAGCCTACCAACAGGAATACAGATAATTGGGAATAAGGCTTATATAGCGGATTTCGGTTTGGGTGAAGTAATTGTATTCGATATAACTACTCTGGGTCATTTGGTTGCTGAGGATTTCGGTAGTGGGCTACTGGTTACGCCTGGGGATCTATTTATTGCAAATGGAAAAGGTTACGTTACCGATTCGACACTAGGTCGAGTTGTGACATTTGATGTAGCCACTCAAACAAACATCCCTGCCGAGGATTTTGGTGCTACTGAGCTAACAACTCCAATCCGTATATTTATAATAGGGAATAAGGCTTATGTAGCTGAAGCAACTCTAGATAGGGTATTGGTGTTTGATAGATTGAACGGGTTTAATTTTAACGAGGAAACTTTCGGATCTGAATTGGTAGGTATAACTGGAATTTTTATTAATGATAATAAAGCCTATGTAATCGATCCGGTTGCTGACGAGGTATTAGTATATAATCAAAACTTATTATTAAACCATATATAAAATGGCAAATCAAGAGGAAAACGACAACGAAAAGGAAAAGGCGAAGCCATCTCCTAAAACTATTATTCAATATAGCGAAGCTGGGGAAAAGGCTAATTTTGTGGCTACCCTGGTCGATGAGGACGGGAAAGTTAGTAAAACAATTGCCCAAGACGACAAAGCTCGCAAGGCATTGAAGAAATTCGTAAGTTCACTTTAAAATGTTAAGTGGCTCGGCAATTAAATATCAATCAAGATGCACTAGTATCGTTTACCAATAGGCTCGAAAAATTACATCGATCGGACCTACCAATTGCCATACGTAACACCCTCTCCAGAGCGGCCTTTGAGACCAAAAAGAACTCTCTCCCAATTGCTGCTAAAAAGGCTTTTACCACTAGAAACAAAACGTTTTTTCAATCAAAATCGAGGTTTGAGAGAGCCCAAGGTTTTGACATTGATAAAATGAAGGCTACAGTCGGGATGGTGGACCTCCGACGTAGTAGTAATGATCACGCCGTCCGAAACCTTGAAGAGCAAGAGCATGGCGGTAAAATATCAGGCCGATCTTTTATACCAACGGATAAAGCTCGCGTCTCTAAAAACAGTGCAAGAAACGTAGCACCACGTAATAGATTGTCAAGGATTTCTATAAGGGATGTTGTACGAGCAAGTAGGTCAAAAGGTAAAAACAGACACCAAAGGTTTGTAAAATCCGCTATTTTTGCTAAAAAGAGATTTGGATCTCGGGCCTATGTGTTAACCAGATCAATGTTGTTCCGCATTGATAGTTTGCGAATTAATAACAGGACCCGCAGACTCAGGTTAAAAATAACTCCCTTATATTCGTTTAAAAGAGGGCGTTCTGTTAATGTATCGGCCACTAATTTTATGAGAAAAGCGTCTCTAGTTCAGGGTAAAAGATTTGGGTTTTTCTTTAAGCAAGAAGCCGAAAAGCGTATAATAAAAGCAAAATTATGAGTTGGGTAACGAGAATACAGGACCAGATAGTAATAATTACGGGTGATAAAAGGGAGTATCGTCCTGAATTCCTCAATGCTAATATAGCTAAGGAGTATAACGTCGCTAGTTTTGATTTTATAGACATCCCTGGGACTCTTGTACAACGTCGCCAGCCAAGAGGTCGTCGATATAAATTCGAATTTTATTTCCAAGGTGACGACCATTTAGATATTTCTCGAGCTTTTGAAAAATCCGCAGATGATCCAAGAAAATGGACCATACGCCACCCGCTTTATGGGGATTTAATAGTGCATCCCGCAGATCTTCTATTTGATAACTCCAAAATGAATGTTACCAAGATAACGGGCAATATTTTGGAGACAATCGACGATGTAAATCCTCAGGCTACCATAGTCCCAGAGGACAAAATTATACAGGATAAAGCAGATACGGATGAAGTGACTGCCGCGGCATACGTTAATAATAACCCAGTGCCAGCGGTAAAGGATTTAACGCTAATGAATGATTCATTGGATCAATGGGAGGTATTCAGCGGGGCCATAATAGAAACAGACGAGGAAGCCGAGTCTTTTAGAAATAAAGTGAGTCGAGCAAAATCAGATGTCATTAATGCAGTCGGTGAACCATTGGCCGCAATCCGTTCCATGCAAGAAGTAATAAATTTTCCCTTCCAAGTATCTCAATCGGTCGAGATCCGCTTAAAAACATTGGTAGACGAATTTACTGCTTTGGTCGATGGGATATCTGTATTGACCGGACGAGCTGACAAATTTTTGTTTGAAAATAATGCGGGCAGCTTCATTACAGCAATGACAGTGGCCGTAGCAACTCCCATCGATGCCAATGATTATGGCAACAAACCCAAGGTTTTGAATACTTTAGAAACTTTATTGGATGCGTACAATTTATATATCAATACTCTAGATATCATTCAAACGGACGCCGCCGACGAATTGGATAGTTTTATTCCGGAGGCTACCAGTATGCAGCTTATCAGTTTGTTGGTAAATTTCTCCCTTGCTAACCTCTTCGTTATTGCGCTTAATGCTAAACAGGAAAGGAGTATTGTATTAGAAGATGATAGTAATTTAATAAATCTCGCGCATCGATTTTATGGTCTAGATACTGATGATGAAAATATAGATGAATTGATTTTGAATAACAACATCGGAATTGATGAGCACTTACTCATTAAAAAGGGCCGAATACTTAGATATTACGTTTAATGAAATTAAAAATCAACAATAAGAAGTTTGATTTCTTCAATGAGCTCACTGTTACTTTGACCTATGCCAGTGCGGGATCAACCTTTTCTTTTTCCGGATTTTTCGCCCCAGAAAATAGAGATCGCAAAGGGCTTTTTCGCCCCTTTACGTATCAAAAAGTTGAGGTATTGGATGATTTCGACAAACGATTGATTACGGGTCGAATATTAAACCATGGATTTGTTGATTCTAGGTTAAAGGCATTAACGGCGATCAGCGGTTACTCGCTCCCAGGCGTTTTACAGGATTGCCCAATCCCTTTGGAGCTGTATCCCCTACAATCGGACGGTAAGACGCTTAAAGAGATCACTGAGGCACTTATCAAACCATTTGGGCTAAACCTTGTTATATCTCCGGCTGTGGCCGCAGAAGCAAACGAGCCATATCCACAAACCGAAGCCACAGAAAAGCAATCTATATTTTCATATATCGATGAGCTCGCATCTCAAAAGAACATCGTAATTAGTCATACCAGCGCCGGATCTTTACTATTTACGAGATCCCGAACCGATGCCAACCCTATTGCTGAGTTTATAGAGGGAATCCCTGGAGTAAAAATGTCTCTATCATGCGATGGACAGTCTATGCATAGCAAAATAACCGTACAAAAGCAACCAGACGCGGAAAATGATAATGCTGGTGAAGAAACTGTTAATAATCCTTTTGTTTCGATATTTAGGCCAACTGTTAAATCGCAAACATCCGGCGATGATATAGATACGGCTCAGGCGGTGAAAAATGCTCTGTCTAACGAATTAAAGTCTATAGTATTGACAATTGAAACCGATCGATGGACTTGGAACGACGACGGAAAGGTAACCATGACACCTAATAACATTATTACTGTACATAATCACCACCTCCATTTATACAACTTTACCAAATTCTTTGTCCAGAGTATTACTTTCATCCGAAATTCAAAGGAGCAAAAAGCAATTCTTACTTGTGTAATCCCTGAGGTTTACAACTCAGAGACTCCCAGAAACATATTCATAATACCACCTCTTCATGAGTAATATCGTCAAAGTCGTATCAACAGAGCTCGGGAGTTTGGGCCGTCGAATAGTTAAGGTATTACGATTTGGTAAATCTGATATTCAAACACCAGTCCAAGCGTCCAGTTTTGGATCTGATAGTAATCCTCCGGCCAATCTTAGAGCTGTATACATGCGTACAGGCACAAAAGGAGATACGGTAATCGTTGGGTACATTAATGTTGATCAAATTGCCGAAGTTGGCGAGAATCGCATGTTTTCAACCGATGCAGAGGGGAACCTAGTATTTGAGGCCCGTATGCGAAACGACGGCACCTTTGAGATTGGTGGAAGCGTGGATAATTTGATTCGATTCGCTAAAATGCAATCAGCATTCGATGAACTTAGGGCAGATTTAAATGCTCACATTGCAGCGTATAATTCTCATATTCATATTACCACCGCAACTGTCGGGGGTACTGCTGTCCCAGGCATCATTGCGCCGACTGTGAGTGCGGCAACCCCTTCCGCCGCTGATATGACAGATGCGAAAATCGACGAATTAAAAACCAGTTAACCGATATTTTTGTATATTGCTCCCATCATGAGAAAAATGATAGCCGTTTTGTCAATGTTTGCGATTGTAGCAATGACATTCGTTAGTTCCGGATCTAATGGAGGCACAACCGTTAAAACCGATTATGGAGGCTACGTGCTGTCCATAATGTCTATAGATGAACTCATTGCTGTTGCTGAAAATGCAACGATATCTACGGATATTTGTCTCAAGGAGACTAGCACTTTCGAGAGAAAGGAAGAGGCATCGCCCAACACATTCGACAACTCTCTTGACTTGGCTTTCTGCCCATTATTTGGTCCGAACGACTGGAGTGTACATAATCAAGACTTAGACGAGTTTAATAGATCCAAGGAACCACGGACGATTACGAGTTCAGGACACAATAGCATTAAAGGTGCAAGACTAAAAATCGTGCTACCAGCCCTATGCTAACGGGTTTAACAGATTAACATCGATTAAAGCCTCTGCTATAGTAGTAGAGGCTTTTTTATTAGATAGAGGGGAACCAAATATAATTCTGAAATACAGCTGATAATTTCGTGCCGGTACAGAATAAGATTTTGTCAACAGGGGAATTACTTAAATTTATTTGGCAACCATGATTTTCCGATCGACACCCACGCTTTTGGTTTCGTAGTGCCATCCATGGATCTTGCATAGCTTTCGCATCTTACCATAAAAGGTTTGGTCGTTCATGCTAACTTGCATTTCCAAACAGTAATCTTCTCTCAGTTTTCGTCCACCTGTCCAATCGTTAAGTTTTGGAGCATTATCGGCGGTCCAATATTCCGCAAAATCTCGGCCCACGTTCAGTATCAATTGCTTTTGGTGTAAATCTTTATACTCTAATTTCTTTATTCCATGTTTAAGATACTCCTGAGTACATTGGAAAATGAACGAATAGAGAGCATTATAGTCGTCTTGATTCCAATCGTCGCTAAAAAAGTCTTTGTCTCCAAAATCATCGCTTGGAGTGTGGTCCTTATTATAGTGTTTCGAAAATTCTAATATATGAATTCTACGGGCATAGCTATCAGAAAAACCTTTAGGGGCCATGTTGGATGAAACAAACAACTTTGGACTATCCTCAAAGCTGACAACCTTTTTGTGTAACGCCTTTCGCTCCACCGAGAAACCTCCGGTTATCTTGGGAAATAACTCTTTAATATCGCCCTCGTAATCATCGATTATGATTATTTGAGTATCATCTCTAACGGTCTGAAATCTAAATTTATCGTTCTTGTTATTGAATTCTTTACCGTCGATTTCAATCACTGATCGCGCATAACTAAGCACTTTTTGATATAGATTCTTTCCAGACCCGCCAGACATAAGCCCATCGAGCTCAGAATCACTGGCGTCGCAACAATATACCAACTTAGCAAGCCTTTGCTTTTTATAGGTATGAATGCCATAGCCTATGCATGTACACGCCGAAACATATTTTTCGGGTGACCCCATTGCATTGATCACAAATTGGTTAAAATGATGTTTCTCGTAATCCACAACTTTAGTAATTGTCTGTTTACATAGCTGGCTACGCCAAATATGAAACCCATCTAAATCTATGTAGTCACATTTCTTGATTTCCTTGGCGGTGATTTCGTAGTAAAATCCCTCGAAAAACATATATGATTTGTCTCCTTTGTCTTTAATTTGTTCGACATCTACTTCATTCATTGCATTCAAAAAGGTCTTTTCAAAATATCGATTCTTCATCTGCAATTCGTCGAAAACTTCCCCTGGTGCATGTTTCATAACATAGTTTAGAACATCTTTTTTAATGTCCATGACATCTACGATATCCACTATCATGTTTTTGATCAAAATAAAATCCCATGTTTTTACATCGTCTTTTTGTCTGTAGATACCGAATCCTTTGGCCTCGATAAAATTCAGTAGCTTTCTAGTATTTATTTTAACTTTCCCGCGTTCGCTCACTTTCCAAAATTCACTTATTTGCTCAGGGATGGAAATTTCGACATAAGTTGTGGCATTTTGAAGTTGTTGCTCTGTAAAGTGTTGAGATCCGAAATCCTCAGCTTTATAACAGCTTGTCAACATGGTTTTTAAATCTGCTGGCGGTAAACCTGGAAACTGAGACTCTAAATAATTTCTAGTTGTATGCTCCTGGACCCCAAAACGACAACACGCGTACATAAACTTATGTAGATATCTATTTCGATTGCCTTCTATATATGCCTCTTTTCGATCTATCCATACTCGAAGAATATCTAGAATCTTCTGTTGATCGGTAACGGAATTCTCCACAATTTCCTCAGCAAATATTTCCGCCCAGATTTCGCTCTCTTCATTGTAATACATGTCCGGATCATAGCTCTCATAACAAACTCGACTAATATCCTTTCCACTTTCATCGATTTTATAGTCTGTAGATGCTGAGAAAAGAGATTTCTTTTGTAATTCTTTATTGAAATGCTTCTCTAGAGCTCTAAACACCCCTTTGTGATTGGCTCGATCAGGCGGGACTTTGATTAGTACCTTGAATCCATTCCCGCGTGGGGAAATGAATGCGGCAAACGTATGAACGCTATCGACGATAAGTTGGCCCACGGCATCCATATCCTCATCTTTGATTTTATCTATATCTAAACATATAAGCCCCGAATGATCTAGTAGGTATTGGGCTCCACGTTGGGAAAACTTACCGCAAAACATGAAGGAGGGAAGCCCCTTTTTTAACTCCTGTTGTTTATCAGGATCTTTTTCTTTTCTGATCTTGGTAATTAGGGCTTTACTACTGCCATCCCGTATACGTTTCAACGCGTCTAAAACGTCTATGTACATCGGGTTTTTGACATCCCAAATATTTTTAAATACTGTAACTTCCACCTTCGTTATTTGTCTGTTTCAATTTGGCGATACCTCTCCCCTCTCTTTAAATAAAAGAGGGGGTTTTCCGCGTCCCCTGTCTGTATTTGTTAAATATGAATACCCAACGATTGAAGAGCTCCCCATACAACCATGAAAACTTTAAGTAATGTACTGGAGAGGACATAAACTTTTGCCCAATTGTTTGTATTCATGTGCATTTATTGTTTCGGTTTAGAGTGGCTAGCGCTTCCATGGCGGGCAGCGTTATTGGCCGCGCGGCGTAGGTGTTGTACTCTCTTAAATCCTTCTGGGTCCTTTTTCTTCCAGTATGCATCTGACGCCTCTGTAGTGGCCTTACCAATCGATTTATTTAGTTTGGTTTGCCAATGTTTTCTCGGGACCTCTTTCAGTTCCTTAGGCTCTCCTAACGACCTATGCGCAGTTTTAGGATCCCCGCCGCCTATAACCTTTAAATAACCAGATCCGTCGTCATTATCAATGTAAAATGGTCGGTGATGCGGTACCATTACTTTGACGGCTTGTCTATCTTCTCCAATAAATGGTTTGCACCAAGACATAGCCCCTTCAAGCCTGTTGGTTACCTTGACTAGTAATATTTCATATTCAACGGGCTTTCCGTTCCAATATCCTTGCTTTTTCTCACTCATAGTTGTTTGGTTAATTATTGATTTTATTTTGAATTCAAATTAAATTACACGCTAATTTTCTATCTAAGAGATGGTTAACATCGAAGTGCCAACTGGCACACATTTCCACCATCCAATGGGGCATTTTGCCCATGTCCAATTGACCTGATTTAATCACTTCGATCAGCGTCTCTTCGTTCAAATTGAAATGGTAACCAATTTGATCGTGAACTTTTAATAGCTTAAATGGGGTAAAGGTTAACCCATCATGTAAGATTGGCCTTAGGAGGTATGTTAGTGGCCGAACAATCGGAACAACATGTTTAATTGGTACACTGGGCATCCACCACCGTCTGAAGATGGCATTGTTTTTATTTATACCTCGTAGCGTATATACACCACCAGCGAATTGGACCTCTAGTTTGTGGCCCATGTAAATTTTTAGATCTTTTTCCTCTAGATATTCCATAGTTTAATAATTATGTGTATAAGCTAATGATATATGCATTTCCTCGTCGTCTATTTCCATCCAATGCTCTGTATTTGGTGGTATCTTAACTACTGATCCCACCTTAACATCGTCTTGGATGAGAACACCGTTTACGAGTTGCATAATGCGGCCAGATCCCTTTAAAACGGTACAAATCTCCCACACATTATGTTTATGGGCCCTACCATTGCTGGTAAAGGTTGCGAGCTCTAATATTATATTTCCATCTTCTATTTTCAGGGGCTCTAAACTCCCAAAAGAAGTTGGTTTGATTACATTTATTTTCATATTCTATTTCAATTTTCGTTTAGCTTTTAATGGGATATTAATTTGACGGCGGTCATTTTCTGAGCTTTTTATAAGATGGCCTAGGCCCAAGTCTTTCAATATATTGGCTTGATCTTCATTATGATAATTTCCCGTTTGTCTTCTCCAAGCTTCAAAACTTTCTGTTAATCGGGGGGCGTATTTTTGCGTTACTTTACCATTTTCGATGTTCTGAATAGTAATGTGACTCACGCCCAACTGTTTGCCCATCTTCACAAGTCCAAATCCTCTGGCCTCTCTATATTCTTTGGCTTTTTCCTTGGTCCATTCCATATTTCAAAAGATTGTGGCATTCGGGTAATAAATCGCCATCCAAACGCCAATAAATAATAAATAGAGGATTAAGCATAAAATCAATTGCCTGGACCGAATTACATACCAATAATGGTATTGTATACGTATCAAGGAGCTTGCGAAAATGATAAGTGCAATAGTCACTACCAAGGGAATTCCCCATTTAATTACTAGCTCCATTAGTCCTGTTTTTGAGTCTCTAGATTTTCTAGATAGGTTAGTCGATCTATTTCGGCTGCTAACAATGCACCAGCGGTAATTAGTCGATTCTTATAAGGCTTTGAGGCCATATTACCCCATATTTCTCTAGACCATCCTTTTGGTCGTAATTCTGGGACATTACCCGACACTTGAAGCGTTCCATGGGTCAATTTTCGAGCCCCTTCCACTAATTGGGAATCCACATTAAATATTGCATCTTCCTCTATTGTCCGGCCATGTTTAATTATTTGCTCGTTTCTCTCTTTTGCAATAAGATTTATACCTGAGTTTGGAGATCTCTTAACTGTTAGCCAATCTCTGAGTATTTCCATCCCCTTAACGACAAATCCCCGCTTTGCTGCATCGATATCATCTTCTACATTACCCGCGGTACCATCGTAAGGGATTTCTTGTATGGATAACTCTTTAATCGATTTATTATCAATTATTAAGGCAATAAATCCGTCCTCTTGATATTGTTTGTGAATCCAGATGTTTAGCCTCTCCATGGCTTCAAACATCCCGTGCTTTTCTCGTAGATTAGCATAAACCTCTCTTAACTTTTCATCGTTTATTACAGTCATGATTTTTCTATTTCAGTTTTTGTAGTCTTGATTATTTGTCTTGATAAACTTATTCGTTCGCATTGGTTTTCTGCTTCCAGTAAAGTTTCAAATTGCCTCGCTTCATTAATTTTAGAAGTCCATTGTTTCTGAGCCCTTACATCTGTTTCATCATTCGCACACCAATAATACTTTTTCTCTGCTTTCTCATTATAAATCAGGAATACAACTTCTCTGGTATTCACGGGATTTACACAAGATATTTCGTCGCCTAACATATCAACAGTAGTTAATACATCTGTATAGCGTTCACACCAACCAACCATCATTTTACGCATTAAGCCTAAATCCTCGCCTTTAGCATATAATCCGATAATTGGAATACCCTGGCCCCATGCTATGCCCATTTCGGCACAAGCATCTTTACCACTAGGTGCGATGTATATCAGTATATCACATGTTGCGGCCCCAATAGTGTCATAATCAAAAGATTGATCTGATTCTGGAGAATTCACCCACTCTTCAAAGTCAAACTTTTTATGTGGATCGCTTTGCCGTTCTCCGTAATTGTTTTCTACCCATGAAAGGACCTCATGGCCTTTATCTCTGAGTAACGCGGTAATCATCTTAACTGCATGCTGGTTTTTCCATGAGCTGGCTATATATATTTTCATAATATGAGAATAAGCAACCCCCCTCCAGGCAATGCCAAGACGACGCGGAAACATAGAAGTGGCTTAGAGCCCTTCGGAGGGATGCAAGATTAATATGAATTTGGGTAAATCGGTTTCCGCATCGATTAAATATTGGATTGCAATGATATATTGCGGAAAGTTAACAAACAAGACATTTCGAACATATAGTTTTTGCATATATCGCAAATGCCCGATGAAAAAACCCCTTGAAGTACCAGCACTGTCAAGGGGTCCGAGGCATCCCTCCAGAGCCTCTAACGGTTTAGAACCGCCTTGGACAAATGTATACATAATGGAACGTTATAACCAATATATGGACCGCTAAAGCCATGTAGTAGACCATTGCATTGGTAATTTGGTTCTCTCCCCCTCTCCCCCCTCTCTCCACAAGGCCAGTTTAAGGCATAAAAATGATTCCGCTTATTCATCTAATCTAGATACTCTTACCGTATCTTATTCCTCCCCCGCTCCCCCTCCCCCTCAAAAGGCTGGGTATGGGTTATTGTAATTGAGCCCTACCGACCTAATATTGGGCATATCGACTTAATCTTGTTAACCGTATTAAGCTAAAACTCTATATCGACCTATATGTCTACTGTAACACATTGTTATTATTCAATTTTCTATAGAATTAGGTTAAGAAGGTTAAGTGGATCAGGAGAGTAGAATTACAAATCGGATACTTATTGTGAAATAACTAATTGACCTACAGATGTTTGAGACGATTGAAAATCAATAATCAATGTCTGTAGTCTTACGGTTAATCTGGCACAACAATTACCCGAGCTTTAATTGAATTAGCTAAGTGACTGATACTAAATATCTTTTAACCTGTATAATCGTATAGGTTATGTTAGGTTAACAAAACGAGGGTTTTTATTTATATATATTGTATTGATTATCAGCGTTTTGGCGATTTCAATATAAAACAGACAATTATGTAGTAATCAGCGCGTTACGTCAGACATATTTTTTCCAGAAAAGAGCCAAGGTACTCTGCCAC
>SDBT01001462.1_pt1 | contig 41681 bp, 57 predicted proteins | sample 2277101 | NCBI WGS metagenome assembly SDBT01 (sample SAMN10404973, study PRJNA504765) | marine sediment metagenome | isolation source: marine sediment core GS10_PC15, 103 cmbsf | place: Arctic Ocean: Southern Knipovich Ridge | collected 2010 | reverse complement strand
ACAAGTACCCTTAGTCTGGGGCAGAGGCCCCTCTACTAAGTTACTAACTGGGGGGTCGAAACGCCGTAAACCCTTACGTAGTAAGGAGTTACGACGACGAAACAGTTAGATTTACCGCACTAAGTCGACCGAGGTATTACTAACCACCTCTGCTACTACTGAGGTGGGTGAAACGAAGACAAACTGTCCCCCTCGGGGGACCCCCAATGACCTTTTACACCCGTGGAGGACCCTTGAAGGAGCCTGGGGGACCCCTCAAAGAAGACTGAAGGAGCCTGGGGGACCCCTCAAAGAAGACTGAAGGAGCCTTTACACCCGAAATGCTCTTGTGGCTAGGCTACAATGAAAGGAGGTGATTAATATGGGTATGGACAACAATCCAAAGCTAGCTGAACTAGCCTTTAACGAAGGTTATGACGATGTCATGGAACTTCTTGAGAGAGACACAAATGACTCTGTAGCGACAGGGATTTGTACCAACGAGGGATGTGACTTTTCGACACAAGTCGAACCGGACAGTGCTAGTGGCTGGTGTGAAGTCTGTGAGACAAACACAGTTTCTTCCAGCCTAGTATTGGCAGGTATTATTTAGACTGGAAGACCAGTCTGGAAGGAGTCTACCTGGTGTTGTCAGAGAGACGGAAACAAGCCTTTGTTGAGAGAGCCTATGATTTTCCTCACGAGGATATTAGACGAATCTCCTTGGCAACACTAGGTAGACGTCTTCTGGAGTTGTATCCTGATATTGGAAGTCACTATCGGGCTAAAGAGATAGCTAGTCTACTCAAGGCTAGGCTGAGTCAAGTTGAGAGAGAAAAAAGGAGGTGATAAGAATGTTCACAAACACTTTCAGGTCTAGATTTTTTTATGACAGAAGAGGACGACTCTGTCCTATGACTGAACAAGACCTCAAGATGTGTATAAATGCTGCTGTGAGAAGGGCAGAGGTGATGCGTCTTGAGACACAAGAACTGGAGGAGATTGTTGGTGGGTCTACGGATGATAAGCATCCCATGACTGAGTGGGCATTAGAAGAACTTAAGAGAAGAAAAGGAGACAAAAATGGATTTACCTAATGAAGAAGTAAATAGACTAAGAGAATTACTCTTTAAGGTAGGTATATGTCCTGCTTGTGAGGGTGAAATAATACACAATGATACAGAACCTTTTGCTAGTTGCCTTTGTTGTGGTACTATTGAGTGGAGTGGTAAATCTCCTCTACTTCATAGATTGAGAAAAAGAATAAGATTAGCTACTGGTATTCTAACTAATTAGGAGACAAAAATGTTTGGACTACGATTAGCTAGTAGAGTAAAGAGAGAGAAAGAAAAACTCTTTCTTGAGATAACTTCTCTTACTTCCACTGTTAGGATTCAAGGGATGAGAGAAAATAGCTTCCTACGAGAGATTGCTATTTATAGGGAGATACACCTCCGGTTGGAGGAGGAACTAAAGGTGTGTCAAGAGGCAAAGAAGAGAGCCAAAGACCACGCTTGTAGGGTTAAACAATACCCAGGACATGAATGTGTGTATAGAGGAGTGGAGTAGTGAGGACTAAGGACCAGTCAATAGACTAAGGACCAGTCAATGGATGATTTTAGAGAACCAAGAGGACTAATGGAGTTAGTGATGGATGGAAAGACTCATCCATGTAATGACTGTACCCCTTTGGAGGACCAAAGGAAGGACCCCTTGGAGGACCCCTCAAATCCAAAAACGGAGAACAATGGTCAGTGGTTCTACTGTACTCATGTTAGGAACTTCTTCTGGAGAACACCAGATGGGGGAAGGCTTGACTTCATCCCCTGGCCCACAGAGGCTGTGCTGACTGAGGTTGGGGACAACCTCCTGGAAAGAATATGTGTGGCTGTTGATTTGTATGAGAGTGAGTTTAGGACACAAGAGAGGAGGGGGAGGACCCTAGACTGAGGACCAGTCTAGTTGAGATAAAAAGTTTACTTAAAGGAGCTAAAAAATGTTGACAAAGAAAGAAAAGATTCTTAAGGTTGTAGGTATTATTTTGACTTTCCTTTTGTTTGGACTGTTATTTTTCTTCATTCTTTAGACTGCAAGAAAGGACAAAACAATGACTGATTGGTTAATTACAACAACAATTAAGTTAAGACTTGAAGGTGGTGGTGTTGGAGGAAAGATTAATCAAGAAATTATGAACACCTTGGAGCTTTTAGATAAGATTCCTCAAATGGCTTGTTTAAACCTAGACCTTGTCCAGAAGTGGAGTTTAGAACTAATGGATGGGACTATTATTGAGGTAGAAAGGATGGCAGAGTGAGTTATCTAACTTGTACAAAATGTGGAGACTGTTGTAGGGTATGTTCTTGTGGTCTTGAAGATGGCAAGGACGGGACATTTGAGGACTCTGTAGAGGGTGTTTGTAAATACTTAGGAGAGGACAATTTGTGTAGCATCTATGATTCTCTTCTTGGTAGACAGAATAAAAAAGGATATATCTTGTTTGGAACAGGATGTGGGTTGAAATTGACTAACTTGACTTTAAAAGCATTGTGTAGGATATTTTTAGTTGACTCACAAGGAAGGGAGCTGGAGGACCAGTCTATTTAGAGAAAGGAATTAAGTGATGAGTGTTACAACAGTAATGCATTACGGTGGTGAGTTGTTGCCTGAACAAAGGAAGGTGGCAATGGAGGTAGTTTATGAGAAAGTTATGGCTGCTTTGCTTAATGATGGTAGTTGTTTTGTTATCCTTGAACCGGGAGACAGAACGAGTTACAAGATTTTGCTGTCCTTTGTTGGCAATGACACCATCGTGTCTATGCCATTTATGGGGATTACCTTTGCCTGTGGTAGCCCACCCTTTCTTGACCCGGGGTATGTTCTAGGAAAGATTGGGATGACATGTGGGGGAGGACCTGGACAAGTCAATCCATATACTCTGGCAGTATTGTGTCAGTTCTGTAATGAACTCTCGGCAAGGCTGGAGGGAAGTAGTATGAAATGGGAGCTTTACGACTGGGAGAAGGCAATGTATCTTGGTTGTGTGGAAAGTTTGATTAAGACCGGGGGGTAAGGGAGGGGAGTGGAGTGGAGGGACTCCCTATTTAGAAAAAAGGAGACTTCGACTATGTTATTTGTCATTTCAAGGACAGGAGGTAACTGGACGACAACCTATTTGGTTGGTCGAGAGGTTTTAGAAGGGAAGTTGATTTATGTTTGGACTCATGAGATTGAAGCTGCCCTGACATATTACGAGGAAGACGCAAATAAGGTTATCCAAGAGTTGATTCAAGGCGGCTTTGGGACCTATCGTTATAGTTTAATTCCTGTTAGGGAGGACCCCTCAAGTCAAAAGGAGAACAAAGGATGAAGGAGATAAAGAAGGAAGTTAAGCTTAAGCCTGGAAGAAATCCCGACCTCAAGCTAGAGATAACCATTCTTGAGTTTGAGAATCTAGATGAGGTTGTGAAGAAATGGCCTCCAGAGAAGATATTGTTTGTCATAAATAAACAGTGGGCCTTTTTTCAACAATGTCAGGCTCGACAGGACTACTTTGCAGCCCTTCCGAAAGACCACTCTGACTACAAACCAGTCCCTTGGTGGAGAAAGGAAGAGAAAGATGGATGTGTCAAAGATAGGACAAGTAAGAAAAATGGAACTCAAGGTTAGAAAGGAAGGGGTTAATCATCTTCTTCTTTTAGAAAAAGAGAGAGTCCTGGCTAGGTTTGACTGTTGGGGAGTTTTGTTGACAGGCTCAGGAATAGAACCTTTTGTTCTAAACTCCCTAGTTACTGTGTCGAACTTGATTCGATCTGGAGGGACTTCCTTTACCTTGGTCAGGGACCGTTGGGGAGATTGGGAGCATAAGAAAGAGCCACAGAAGAGACTCTGCTGGTTCTGTAAAAAAGGACTTCCTATCTCTGGCTACTCAGCCATACCTAAGCGTGACCCTAATACAGGACTCTTTCCTTTGTTTTGTGATACTGAGTGTGCAGCTCTTTGGTCAACTGGACTGAGGACCAGTCAAAAGAAGAAGCTGGGGACCAGTAAACGGAGGACTAGGAGAGGAGGAGGTGGAGGAGGTGAAGGAGTAAAGAAAAGGGAAAGTAAAGGGGAGAGATTGGTTAGTCTTATGTTGACAGTCTCTCCAAGGGACTTTAAAGGGATGGGTGAGAGAGGGACACTGAAGCATTTCTATGACACAGGAGAGGTGACATGAAACTGATAAACAGAGACGGAATAGGGATGATAGTCTCTGTTCCTGGTGAACTTGTGTTCGTCCTCCGAGATGTGGATAAGATGACTGAGGACCTGGAGACAGGAGACCTGTCTAAAGAAACAGGAGTCATTGATACAAACACTTCTACCTTTTGTCAAACTAGTACGATGCAGGTTTATCATGGAGATTTTGTGCAACATGGAGATAGTTCTAGTTATACGGTTTATGAGATTAGACTGGAGGAGACAGGGGACCTGTCGGAGGAAGGATTGTTTTGTCTGGAGGAGGTTATCCATGCTGATTGTGAAGGGAAACTAGAGATTAAAAAAGGTTACAAGGTTCAATATATGATCATCTATGATGCTACTCTATCAGCTATGATTCAAATAAATCAAGGACAAGCTAAGGATATGGACTTTTGGAAGGATAGAGAAGAGAGAGAGAGAGGAGGTGAGTTATGACACTAGGAGATTTCATAAGATACTTGTGTGTGCATAGAGGGTTGACAGGTAGGGAAGTTGCAGACAAAGCAGGGATTACTATTGCTTATGTCTCTATGATTAAGAGAGATGAGAAGGATGTCTCTACTAGGGTTTTAAGAAAATTGGCAGAGACCTTTGGAGTCCCAATAAAGATTTTGATTATGTTAAAGTATGAGGAGACAATGAGAGAAGGAAAGAAGTTGGCTAATTGGTGGGTTCAAGAGGAGCTTGGTCTAGTAGAAAAATAAAAAATGTTTTTTACCGTTTTTTACTGCCCCAATTACGTATACAAAGATATAGGAACCCGTTTTTTAGGAGGAGCCTAATGTGGGCTTTTTAAAAAAGGAGTCTTTTTTGGCTGGTAGAACCAGCTAGGAAGTGAGAAACGAAGGATGGAGACAAAAGTGATTGATGTTCGGAGTGGTGGAGCTGTTGTTGCTCCCGGAGTTACTTATCCTGTTTATGACTCAGTGGCCGAGACCCTGAAGAAGCTCGGTGAAGAGGCGACGCTGAAGTTAATCAACCAACAGTCAAAGACCAACGCCGCCAACGACGCCCGGAAAAAGGCAACTTCCAAGCCGACCAAGGAAGCCCTGCGGGGGGAAGCATTCTGCCTAATCGACCCTCAAGCCTTTGCAACTGCTCAAGGCGAAGGTCCGGCAGCTGTTCAGAAACTTCTGGACGACAAGGTTGCCGAGTTGGAAGTGCAGCATGAAGAGGAGCGGAAGGCTCGCCTGGTCCAGGCAGCAGGACAGGCTAAAGCCACCCCGGCTCCTGAGACTGCAGATGAAGCCCTGGAGGGAGTGGACGAAGAGTAAGGACTCTGTCTCGGAGGGAGTGGGTGTTTCTTCTTTTTTCTTGACACCTGCTCTCTCCCCTTTTTTTCCTGAAGCCAGGAAAGAGGAGCCTTTTTAAAGGAAATGCTCTTTTTTTAGACTACAAACCTTTTTAGGATGTTCAAATGGTGTTGTTAGATAGGAGAGTCACACACTCTTGGCCAGGTCTGGTGGTGTCAAGACTGTGAGGGACAAGTTATCCCTGACTACAACTGTCCTCGACTCAAAATTGATCTCATCCAATGCGTGCGTAAGGATGAGAGTGAGAACCTACTAACAACACCTTTTGAGTGTCTTTTTAAGGAAAACAAAATGATCGAATTCACCTGTGATGAATGTGAAAACAAAGCCCCTGGAGCTATGGTTTATCCACAAGGTTGGTGGATGCCACCAGAGGGATGGCTTGTTTATATGATTCCTCCCGAGTACGCTTCTATCGTGGGTAGCGATGGGGAGAGGAAGATGACTACGAAGCCCTTACAGCTTCATTGTTGTTCTCCTCAGTGTCAAGAAAGGCTTTCCTCTAGACTAAAAGAGGAAGATAAAAAGAAAAAGGAGTTGGAGAAAGATGGACAACAAACAGTGGAAAGAAAGGGAGAAGAAACGGAAGGAGAGACTGGAAGAGAAGGAGGAGATGGAGGCATCATTCTCTCCGTGGATGGAAGTGAAAGTCCTCCGAGGTGTGGATAAGATAAAACACATCCTGAAAAGAGTTGATCCTTTTTCGGGATTTGTTGTGGGAGGATACGTCCGATGGATGTGTTCACCGAGGGTAATACCCATTGAGCCTCAAGATGTTGATCTCTACTTTGAAGATCAAGCAGCTTTTGATGGGTGTCTAATAGCTTTTCTTGACTTAGGTTATGTCATCAGGAATGAGAATCCTGTTGCTGTGACTCTTGAAATACCTAAAAGAAAAACAAAAAAGAGGAAGAAACTCCTTTACCTGCCAGTACCTCAGTTGATGAAACCTGAGAACAAGGGTGCGATTGTTGCAACCTCTAGTAATATGAAGGTTATCTTGGATAACTTTGATTTCACTGTTGTAAGGATTGGACTTTTAGACGACAAGACTGCATTAGCTGACGGACGATTCCTCCATGATGAAGAGAACCTGTCTTTGGTGTTTAAGAATATTCACTGTCCCATTTCCTCAGTCCTACGAGCACTCAAATATGCCCGGAAGGGGTACTATATGACTGTCTCGGAATCTTTCAAGCTTTTCCTGGACTGGGACTGTCGGAGTCTGGATTATAAGAGAACCCTGGTTGAGAGATTCAAAATTATTCTTGAGAGTGGTGATTTAACTAAAGAACAATTTGAAGAGTTTGAAACTCTTTTAAGGATTGACTGATGGATTCAAGAATCATTGATGTTGAAAGAAAGATTGAGCAAAAGAAATACTGTCCAGAAGTTGTAGAAGATATAGAGCTTCTTCTTGAGATTATAAAAGAAATTTCTTTGAGAAAAAAACTTCTTATAAAAGAAGCTCAAATTAAAGAAAAGTTGATAAAAAAGATTAAAGATACTTTAGGAGTTGAAAACTAATGATTGACACGAAAAAATGTCCAGACTGTGCGGGTATGGTTGTGTTGTTTTGTGATTGCGATCAAAATAACACTGCTGCTATGGGACTGAAATGTTCCTCAAGAAACTGTGGTTGGAAGTTGACTTTCAAGGACCTTTTAGTCAAGCTCGATCAAGCAAGACGAAGTTTTGAGGAGATAATTGCCTCAGAGAAGTATAATAATGAGAGGTATAAGACATTCCTTAATAGTAGGTTTATTCAAAGAATGGCTAGTGAGGGAGTGTCGGGATGCTTGTGACAACAGAGAAGAGTTTCTTCGAGAGAGGGAGGGACTCCCTGGTTGAGTTAAGAACTCATCGAGCAATGGAGATATTCTCCCCTAAGAGGACAAGACTAAGGAGGGGGGACCCCTCCAGTCTAAGGAAAAAGACAAATAACTTTAAATCTCGTAGTTTGTCTGCAGAAAAGAAGGCTGAAATTAACAAAAGACTTGCTGGGATGGACCCTGTTATGAGAGAACAAGTTCTGTCTATGTTAAAGGGGAGATAACCATGTTGGATAAACAGTTCGTGGCTGTTTGTTTTTCAACAGCAAGAAGAAAGATATTTAATTTTCATGATTCAGAAGATTGTGCACAAGAGATTCTTCTCAACGCAGTTGAATTGAACTTACCTGAAAGAAGTAAAACTCAGGTGTTTGTCTCTTGGAGAGCTATTGATTATCTGAGAAAACAAAAAACTAGATACACTAAGAGTGTTTCTTTCAGTGCTCTTGAGGATAGGGAGGGGGAGATGCCTGAATTCCCTAGTTTTGAGATTAAAAACTCTGACCAGGGAGAGGGTGGAGAGGAAGCAGACCTAATAAACTTTATTGTTAATAATACTCAACTTAATATGGTTGAGAAGGAAATTATCTTCTACAAGTATTATCTTTCTTGTGACCATACAGAGATAGGGGAAAGAATTGGAAAGACTCGACAAGAGGTTCAACACAAGGTTCAGTGGATTTTAAAGAAGCTACGAGCTTCGGTTAAAGAACTCTTTTGAGGGAGGACCCCTCAAATCCAAAAACGGAGGTAACGAATGATGAGTAGTATTGTTGAAGTCAAGGGTAAGTTGTATGATGAGCTTTATCGAGAGATAAAGTGGGTTGACAATAGTATTATGACATGTTTCAGTCGGTGTCCAAGGAAGTGTTTCTACCAGTATCGGTGTGGACTGGTAACACCATCTCCAAGAGTTCCCATGCTATATGGGGAATGTTTCCACTCTGGGACAGAAGGTGGGATTGAGGGAAACTTGGTCAAAGCTATGGCTCTCTTTGCAGAGAACTGGGACGAAGGTTTGGGTGATGATCAGAGGTGTCTGGCTACTATGAATAAGATCATGTCGCACTTTATTCAGTTTCATGCTCAGGATAATTGTCTCATCACTTTTGAGACACCACAGATTGAGGACATGCCAAGGGTTGCAGGAATCAGTAAGTACGAGATTCCTTTTGTCCTAGACTTGGGACTTCCTTGGGTTGCAGTAGGAAGGATAGATGCTCTTGCTAGGCATAAAATCAGTGGTGGTCTCTGGCCGGTGGAGTTTAAAACTGCCTCCAGAATGGATGGGAGGTTAATTGGGGGTCAGGCTATTAATCCTCAAGCACTTCTTTACTCAATAGCAGGGTCTATATACCTTGGTGAGATTGAAGGGGTGTTCTTTGAGTTTGTTGGAACAGCAAGGATTAAGAGAGATATACAGATACAACCAATTTATATCTCTGATGAGTTGAGAGATCTTCATTTAAGAAACATGCAGGATATCTGTCAAAGGATGGTTGTCTGTCAAGCTAACAAGGAATGGCCTGCAGACACGACTGCATGTAACTCTTATCCACAGCATGGGATTCCAGGATATGTTTGTGAGTATCAGAACCTGTGTTTATATGGGAATTGGGAACAGTTTGCTAATGCCTATAAGGTGGAATACTGGTCTCCATTCCCCTTGGAGGATTTAGTTTCGACTGGAGGACCAGTCTAAAGGAGTCTAAGGATGGAGATAAATAGAGAGTCCTTGAAGAGATTGAGACTTGTTTGTCATCCAATTAGAGTTAAGATAATAATTGAGTTGATGAAAAATGCTTTGCACTCTAAGGCTATTGCTGAGATAGTTAGTGAGAGTCCACAGTTAGTCTCACATCATTTAACAACCCTTGAAAGGGAAGGACTCTTGTGGTGTACCACAACTGGAAGATATCGGTACTTTCGAGTAAATGAAAAGTTAATAACAGATGATATGATGTATGTTTTTGAGACCTTGTTTCCTAAAGAAGGAGTCGATGATGGTAAAGTTAAAAGACCTTCCGAATAGTGCACCCAAGATTCTCATAGTCTCTAAGGCTGGGTTGGGTAAGACAACCTTTGCCCTAACCTGTGGAGAGGTAGCACAGATTCTGGACCTGGACAAGGGGTTGAGGGTAGGAAAGAAGTATAAGGATGAGTTTACGCAAGGAAGGTTGAATGTTGATGTCTTCAGAGCCTATGAACCGAACCCCTTGACAAAGCCGGAAGCGTTTGTTAGGGCGAAGAGTCACTTAATCAATGTGGCAAATCTTTGTAGGCTGGGAAAGTTTCATGATCCTGAGGGGTTGATATTTCAAGTGTTGATAATAGATGGTTTGACCCTTCTTGCTAATGCCTGTAAAAGGTATGTGTGTGGGAATAGTGCAGCTAAGAAGGGGGCAAAGCCTGACCCTGGAGCAATGCCTTCCCTTCAACAGTGGGGGTTGATCAACAACGAGATGCTTCAGATTTTGGATCTCATAAGGGCTATCCCGATTAGTGTAATTATGTTAGCTCATGAAGTGACCTACGAAGATGGTGATAATAAGATCGTGACGGAGGTTAATATCAGTGGAAGGAAATTGCCTCCACAGATACCAGCAGCATTTGATGAGTTCTGGAGACTTCAGGTTGTTGCTGAAGGAGCAGGGGTTTATAAAAGAGTTATTAAGACATCAGCTACTCCTGCCTTCGCTTGTCGGAGTAGAGGTGGGTTGGAGGATGGGACAAATATCAACATCGGCTTGCCGAAGATTTATGAGATTCTCGAATGGCCTTTGGAGAGAAAGTTTGTAAAAGAGCCTCCTGTGGAATAGTTTCGTGGGACTAGGGCTTTTTTGACTGGAGGGGAGGACCCCTCCTTTTTAGGAGAAGGACTATGAGTCCAGTTTTAGACGTGAACCTAAAGGGTTTACCGGACAGGATGGAACAGGTCGTACCAGGCCTGCATGTGTTTGAGATTAAGACGGAACCCGAAGTTTCCGAAAACTCGAAGAAGACAGGGTTTAACCTGGTCGTGACGGCGGAGTGTGTCGATGACACGGAGTCGAAGGATGTGGAAATCCGGGATTGGATTTCTCTCAACAACAAGTTGGGGTTAATTCGTCTCCGTCGTTTCTCCAAGGCTTGTGGTATGGACCCAGACAAGGAAGATATCAACAACACTGCTTTGTTCATCGGAAAGACCTTCAAGGCAGTCACTACCACACGAAGTGTGTCGGATGAAGCGTCAGGGTTGGTAAAATCTTTGGCTTCATTGCAGGAATATGTCATTCCTGGTGAAGAGGTTACTCAGGGTGCGGGCGTTGTCAGCCCTGGTGCTGCGACAGAGGGGGGACCCCTTGCTCCTCCGGTTGCTCCTCCCAAGGCCACTGAATAAGGTATAGTCGATACTATGCCTAGGGGAGGCTGGGTTATTAAAACGGACAGCTTGGCCTCCCTATTTTTTTAGGAGAAAAGATATGTGGATATTATTTTGTCTCACGCTTAATTTTATATTAGGTTTTCTTCTTGGATTACTTATAGGAAGGAAGAGTTAAGTGAACAAGAATTACAGAAGAAGTGATAACATAGATAAGGCTTGTCTTTTGTGTTTGCATTTCACTCCCAACCAGGAATTAAGGGGAGATTGTAATATTCAGCCCCAAGAGATTGACTGTCATTGTACCTGTGATAGTAATGTTCCAATGGTGTTTGAAAAGAGAAACACTGAGCACATCAAAGCTAGGTTCTTATGGGCAGGGATTCAAGATGATAGGGTATCTATTGCTGAGGTGGGAGACTTAATTCCTCTTGAAGGAGAGGTACTCCCTCCGAGGGTTTATCATAGTAATGTGAAGCTGGTCCCTGTTTATAATATTATGATTGACAGGAAAAGGGCCAGAAAGAAGTTTGATAAGAAAAAGATGGCTGAGCTAGTTAAAAGTATCAGGGAGAAGGGTTTGTTCCATCCTTTGCTAGTGACAGAGGGGAAGGATGGGAAGGTTGTGCTACAAGCAGGGGAGAGGAGACTTCGGGCATGTATGATTTTGAATGAGGAAAGGATTCCTTGTTCTATTATGAGTGAGAAAATTTCGTTGCTTAGGCAACTTGAGATAGAATTAGATGAGAATGGAGTACGTGATGATCTTGAATGGTCAGAGACGAATGAGTTGTTGGCAGCAATTGATGAAGAGAAGAAAAAAGAAATACGAGGTTGGGGAAGCAAAGATACTGCCAGACTAGCTAAGGTTAGTCCTGGTCAGGCCAGTAAAAGGATTACCTTTGCCAAGGCTATGCGGGAGAGACCTGAGCTTCTTGAGAAGTACAAACAGTTACCTTTTAGTGTTGCTCTTCGTCAGCATAAGAAGGATTTGGACAGGGAGAAAACGGAGAGGAGGATAGAGAAGGGAGAGTTGAAGCCTTCAGCTTCGATACTTCAAGGAGATTGTAGGGATTTGGTTAAGGACTTGAAGGATGAGAGTGTGCATTGTGTTATTACAGACCCTCCCTTTGGTCTAGTTGGGCTTGAGAAGGAAACTTCCTCCTCCAGGGAAAGCTACACAGCCTTGATTGAGGGAGATGATAATAGTGACCTAGAGAGTGTGTGTAAGATGATGGAGGTTTTTACACCAGAGTTATTTAGGGTAGTTAAGAAAGGATGTTATATATGGTTCTTCTGCTCTCCACAGTTGTTTTGGCCTTTAGGACAGATACTAGAGCGTCATGGGTTTGAGGTGGGAGGGAAGCCTGTTGTCTGGTTTAAGGGGAAGGGAACTAGTCCCTTCTCTGGTTATACACCAACCTCCTCCTATGAGCTAATTTTGTATGGAAGAAAGCCTCCGAAGGAAAGGCAGTTGTTTCATCCTTGTATTGATGTAATGAGTTTTAAACCTATTTTGTCTGAAGACAAAGTTCATGTATTCCAAAAACCTCCTGAACTCCTGGCTGAACTTATTGAACTCTCGACAAATAAAGGTGAAACAGTCTTGGACCCATTCTGCGGTTCTGGCCAGACTGTTGTCTCTGCCAAAGGGCTTGGACGAAAAGGGATTGGTTTCGAGAAGAATGAAAGACATTTCGTCGATGCACAGCTGATGTTGTATAATTTTGAGATAAAAGAAAAAAAGGAGCCTAATGATGTCGGTAAAGGAGATACTGAAGGAGCTAAGGTCAGCTCAGGATAGTTTAGACAGACTAAGGGGTTTGTTGACTGTTGAGTTAGTAAAAGGGGCTCCAGTCCCAGGACAGGTGACTGAGGTTAAGGATACAAGACCTCATGTTAATGAGATCATGCCATTTGGTAAATATAGAGGTGAGTTTCTTGGGGATATTCCAGTTGATTATTTGGACTATATGGTAAAGCAAGATGATTTCTTGGAAAAACCTATTGGAGAAATGATTTTGGAATTCCTTCAACACACACCTGAGAGTGAGGAGTACTCAAATGCCAAGCAAAATTGAATTACCAAATGGTCTCAAGGTATTACTTATTGGGGACGATGAAAATAACGGTAAGTGTGCATTTTGTAAACAGGTAGAAGAATTGCGTCCTTATGGGCCAAAGGGAGAATGGGTTTGTTTTGACTGTGCAATGAAGGATAAAAAAGCAGCAAATCAAAAGTTTGATGAACTCTTTGATTAAGAAAAAAAGAGACTAATTTAGTTGAGACTTTACAAGAGAAATGCTCAGGGAGTTAGTAATGAAGATAATGAAGATGCAAATTCAACATAAGGATATAATAGTCAAGATATCCTTATTAAAGAAAGGAGATTATGTTGCTACTTATAAAGGAGGAAAAGAAATCCGCAATAAAGAACTTAGCTCTTTTATAGCTGAACTTGCTTTTTTGTTAGATGTAACAACTGATATTCGTAATCTTGAACGCCTTAAAATTCTAATAAATACTTTACAAGCATAAAGAATGAGGAGAAAAAAGTGATTAACTTTACTATGAAAGAACTTAAGAATCTTGTTGCGGCTTTTGATGTTGTTACAGATGTCCCCTCAGAAGAGAGAAAAGAGTTATCTCTCACTCCTAATGACCCAGCAACTATTGCAAGCCTAGCTGCTGAACTTCTTGCTGCCAAGCAGGAGCTTGCTGCTATTGATGTAGATAAGGAAACTCTTCTTGAAGAAAAAGATCTCGTTAGGGTTTCTGAAACAGCGGAGACACAAGCTCATATTCAATGGGGAAGTGTTATTGTCTTCCGTCTTGCTCAGACAGCTTTGCATCACCTAAGAAGAAGGGAGGAAGGAATGGACAAGACAAACTAAAGGGTTGAATCTCTTTACTTTCACTAATGGAGAATCCGAAAATGCTATGTGGACCAAGCGGTCCCCGCAATGCGAAGATAGCCATAGTAGGCGAAGCTCCTGGGAAAGAAGAGGAAAAACAAGGCATCCCCTTCGTTGGTCAATCGGGGAAGTTGTTAAACTCTCTGCTCAGTAAGGCGGGGATTCAACGAGAAATGTGTTACGTTACAAATGTGATGAAGGTTCGACCTCCTAGTAATAGGTTTGACCAATTCTATCAACAGAAGGGTATTCCTTCTCCAATGCTCAGTCTCTCTATTGAGAGGTTGAAACAGGAGTTGAGTAACCTTAATCCTAACATAATCCTATGTTTGGGAAATGAAGCACTCAAGGCGGTGACAGGTAAGGATGGGATTGGGAAATGGCGGGGGACAGTACAATGGGTTGAAGGGCTAGGAAAAGTTTTAGCCTCTTATCACCCCGCAGCAGTCCTAAGAAATCATACATTTCATCCAGTGTTGCTCCTTGATGTTAAGAAACTAGCAGAAGAGAGTATGTCAGGAGATTATTTCCCTCCTGACTACAACCTACTAATTCGTCCTAGTTATGAGCTAGTCCAAGACACAATTTCTTTTCTCAAGAGAGAAAGAAAACCTATCTCTTTTGATATAGAGACTACGTCAAGACGAGAGACCTGTTCAATTAGGTGTCTTGGAATTGGTTGGTCAAAGATGGATGCGATTTCTATTCCCTTCACTCAATCCCTTCCCATAGTCCGTGCTGGTCAGAGCACACTACTCATCCCACCTTCTGGTGGACCTAGTTTTGGTCACTACTGGAATGAAGCAGAAGAATTCGGAGTGCTACAAGAGTTGTATGGTTTGGCCTCAGACAAAGAGGTTCCTAAGATTGCTCAGAACTATCCTTTTGATAGCACAAAATGTGAGAGAGAATGGGGCATACCTTGGGAAGGTCTTTGGATGGATACTCTTCTAGCCATGCACGCTTGTTATTGTGAGCTACCGAAAAGTCTAGACTTTTTAGTGTCTATCTTTACAAATAACCCTCGATATTCCGACCATGATGTTACAGATGATGTTTCTGAGTGGCGGTATAATGCAAAAGATGCGTGTAATACTTGGGCTGTAGCGATGAGGTTAGAGAAGGAGATGAAGGAATTCGGAGTCTGGGACCTTTATCGAGAAATAATCCAACCCGCTATGATAGCAGCAACTCTTGCAGCCAACAGGGGTATACCTATTGACTTGAAGGAACAAAAGAGACAAGTTGATAGGCTTCAGGGAGAGTGGGAGACAAACCTTTCCCAGCTACACAAGGTTGTTGGCTTTGAGCTTAACCCAAACAGTCACCCTCAAGTAAAGGAACTTCTTTACGAGAAGTGGGGACTGCCGATTGTGTATAAAAAGGAAAGAGGTAGATTGACAGATAAGCCTACGAGTGATGAGAAAGCTTTAGTCTCTCTAAGAAATAAGTTTCCTAAATATGCTGAGACTATTAACCTCATTATCAACAGTCGAAAGACAAGAAAACTCAAGACTTGGGCTGCTACTCCAACGGAACCAGACGGGACATGGATCACCACCTTTAACGTTGCAGGTACTGAGAGTGGTCGCTGGTCGTCGAGTAGTGATATTTACGACCGTGGTGTGAATGCACAGAATATGCCAAGAAAGCCTCCAGGAGATCAGCTGAGACGAATGGTTTGTGCTCCTGAGGGGTGGTATTTAATAAAGAGTGACTTCTCTCAGGCTGAGTTCCGCTTCGTCGTCTGGGACGCTGCGATTGATTATATTATTCAGCGTTACATGGATGACCCAACCTTTGACATCCACCTATGGAATGCTTCAGAGAATGTTTACCACAGAGCTAAAGAGACTATAAAGAAGGAGGAAAGGAACATTGCAAAAGCTGGAGTGCATGGCGGAAATTATGGACTTGGTGCTCAGACAGCGTCAGAGATGTACGAGATCTCTTACTTGCAAGCTAAGGATTCCATCCTTGGATACCACTCCGGGATTCCTGAAATCAAAAATAAGTGGTGGATTGGGATACAGAACCAACTACATGCGACAAGAACTCTCCGTACACCTTTTGGACGACAGCATATCTTCTTTGGAAGACTTGATGACTCAACCTACCGACAAGGCTATTCTTTCAAACCTCAGAGTACAGTTGGGGATATAATCAACAGAGGATTTATTATTCTGAATAAAGACCTTCCCTCCTCTGAGGCCTTTCCACTATTGAATGTCCATGATGAGATAGTCTGTCTTGTAAAAGGGAAGGAAAGAGTTAAAGGGGTAGCAGAAGAGATTAAAAAAGCCATGACTTGTCCTATTAAGTTTCCTGATGTAAAGCAACCTTTGATAATCCCTGTGGAGCAAAAGGTAGGTAAGAACTGGTGTGATATGAAGAGCATAGGGGAGTTTCTAGAATCATGACTACCAGTTGGTTAAGAGATTTCCTTTTCATCAATGAAGGTACAGAAGTCCCGGAGCAGTTTGCTTTCTGGTGTGGGATTTCTTCTATCTCTGCCGTGGTGGGGAGAAATTGTGTATTAAATCAAGGGTCTTATATCCTATATCCTAATACATTTATTTGTCTTGTCGCACCTTCCGGACGTTGTAGGAAGTCAACAGCTGTGGGGATAGGGGAGAAGTTGGTTAGGAATATGATAAACCCTCCTAATATTCTTCCTACAAAGTTGACAAATGAAGCTCTTATTGAAGCTATGGTAGTAAAGGGGGATCCAAGAAGTGGTAGTCTTAAGACTAGAAGTGAAGGGTATGCTGTAGTTAAGGAGTTGACAAACTTTTTAAATAAGAACTCTTATGATTCAGGACTAGGTGGAACCTTAATCAGCTTCTGGGACTGTGAGGATAACTTTGAGTATATGACAAAGCTTAGAGGGAAAGAAATTTTACCTGAGACTTGTATATCTCTTCTAGGAGCTTCCACTGTTGATTGGATTAAAGCAGCTATTCCTGAAGCAGCCATAGGAGGAGGACTCACTTCACGAATCCTTTTTATCTATGTTGAGAAGCCTTCTAAAGCTGTAGCAAGACCTTTGTTGTCACAAGAGAAGATTGACCTCAAGGTAGACTTAACAAGGAGGCTTGATAAGATAACTCTTATAAGAGGGGAGTTTCAACTAACTCCAGAAGCATGGGAGTTGTATGAGAAAGAATATGATACTTTCTTTAATGATCATCCTTTCTTTGATGACAAAGGTTTGTCTGGCTATGCTAGTCGAAGACATGATCATCTTCTCAAAGTTAGTATGTTAGTTGCTTTTTCAGAAGAAAGTCCTTTAGTTGTTAAGAGGGCTCATATTGAGATTGCAATAGACTCTTTGAAGAGTATGGAAATGGGACTACCTAAGGTTATTCACCTTATCACTGCATCAAACGAAGGGACTCTGCTTGACTGGGTTCTTCATAAGATTGAGAAGAGAGGAAGTTTGACTAAAACAGAATTAATGAGACTGGTTAGTCATAAGATAAACACAGCACAGTTGAAGATAATAATGGATTCCCTTTTAGAAATGGGAATGGTTGATTTTGCTTATTCAGGACAGACTCTTATTTATAAGAAGAAAGGGTAAAGAGATGAAGAGAGACCTTAATGTTATTGTAGCTGAGGCTATGAGTATGAAAGATGATGAACTTGTGAAGTATCAAGAAGAAGGCTTCTGGTACTTTGCTCATCCATATTCTGTTAGAGATGAAAGAGGGAGACAATCCATTCAAGGGATGAAAGCTAATTTCAACCTTTGTAATGTCAGGGCAGGGAAGTTAGCCTGGGAAGGGTGGAAGATATTCTCTCCTATCTCTCACGGTCATCCCATAGCTATGAGAAGCACTTATTTTATCTTAAGCCCTGAGAAGAGATATACCTACTGGATGAACTTGGATATGGAGTTCTTAAGTCGCACTAGGTTTGATGGGATTATTCTTGCTTCTGAATTTATGACAAGTCATGGATGTATGAAGGAGCTAGAAATGTTTGAGCAAGCTGGTTTGACAGTTCTTCTTTATTCTAGAATCTTCGGGAAGGGAGTTTAAGATGCCTGACAGAGAATTGTTGATGGTATGTGGCTTGATGGAGCCGATGCCAACAAAAATACCCAAATGCTATCATCATCAGATGAACTGGGTAGAGTCCAAGAAAGGATGGTGGAAGTTTCGAGCTGACTTCACGGCAACGACTTCGCCGCCGTGGTGAAGCTGATCGAATATTTGAAGGAGAAAAAGAAATGAGCAGTATACTATATCCTCCAGGCTTTGGAGGAATCCCCCCAGAGAAGAGAGGCCTTAAGTCTGTAGAAAAGCGAGGACCACTTCTTATATGTGCTCCTTGTGCTCTTAAGAAAGAGAACAACGACGTTCCTATCTCTATTAGGATGTGTGAAGCAAGGTGTGATGGTTGTGGTAGGACCACTATGGTTTACACTGTCATGGCTAGACCATTAGGAGCTGATCACATAGAACATGCTGAGAGGGAGGTTGATGGAGACCTAACCACACAAGGTTCAGCAATAGCTGAGTATGATGCTAAGATGATTAAAGACTATCAAGAGAGGACAAAGAGGAATGTGTGACTTAAAGACAGCCACGACTGATGAACTCTTAGATGAGTTAGGAGAGAGACATTCAGCCTGTCTCTTTGTGGGAAGTAAGCTTGTTGATGATGTAGAATCTGATGATGAAGAGCTTGCAATTCGCTACTTCGGACCTAGTGCTACTTGTATAGGTCTTGGAGGTATTGCGGTTAAACATCTTCAAAGAGAGATTCTAGGTTCTTTGGTTAAGTTAAAGAGGGAGGGAGACTAATGAGAGGAAAGATTAAAGGAAAGAGCTATACTGTAGTCATGTATGATGATCCTCCTATTAAAGAATCCGAGCGTCCAAGTGCCTCGGACTTATTGAGAGTCTTAATAGGTTTAGATTATGTTACTCTGAGAAAGGAGGTGATAATTATGAAACCATCAGAGATTTTGGATCGTCTGGACCTTGTAAGGAAAGGTCTCAGAGCTTATAGTAGTGACAATCGCATGGCCAGTGCTGTTGGGTCTTTTCGAGATGCCAAGATAGAACTCGAAGCTGCCATTAAAGGGTTGAAGAAGTTCAGTAAAGTCAACAAAGCTAGGGTGAAACTTTTAAAGGAGTTGCAAGCTGAGGCTGAGCTAAACAAAGACGATGGGAGGTGAAAAAGGGGGGGGAGTTCCCCCCTCTTTTATTCCACCAACCCTAACTCCTCCACCCTAGCCCACCTCTTTTGTGTGTTCCTTGCTCCATCAGTCCTAAACTGCTTATGTTTGAACTTGATTGAGAGACAAGTTTTTAATGCCCTTCTGTTCGACTCAGTAAGAGTGCTACCCCAAGCAGCGGATATCCCAATGGCTGGGCTGTTGGAGGTAACAGCCTGATGAGGGAAAGAAACACCATTGCAGAACCAGAAGTGTTTCCTCACGCCTGGGGTAACACCTCGTAGGATAATTTTCTCTTCAGCAGTAGAAAGGAGAGGATAAGGAAACTTTGACAACAAAAGAGAGGTTGTCCAGGATTCTGACAGGATGGAGGGTTGAAGAAACCAATCACTCAACCTCCCTTTGATTCCTTCAATGATGTTAAAGAGAGCTATACGAGGCAAACCTGTGAAGACCCAGGAGCGGACAACATCATCTTTGTTGAAGTTACACCCTACAGAAACAAACCCTTTGTACCCTGTATCTTTTAGATAGGGGGTAATGTCGGAAAAGAGTTCTGTCAACCTTTCTGTTGGATTAACATATCTTGCACACATCCCTGCCTCACACACCGGTCCTTGATCATCAGTCAAAACATAACGAAGGGGGAATGCAAGGATGTCTTGACAACTATATACTCCTTCTCTTGAGAAATACCTGATGTAGTAGAAAGAAACCATTTCTGCTGGCTTTGTTTCTACAGGGATTTGAAGACGAGCAAAGTCAAGAACCAGGTCAAAGTCCTTTTCATCATTTACAGAAGCAGTTAAAGGATTATAACGAAAAATTGTATCTCCTTCTTCAGACATCCTTCTTTCAATACTATCAGCATACAGAAACTCATTAGACAACATTACCTTCATCTTAGTTACCTCCTACAGGGGCTATTAAATACACAACTCTCATATAACTACGGTATTGTTCAAGAACAAACACTCGTTCCTTTTCTGTCATATTACCTACAACTTTGAGCAAGTCTTGTTCATTCAAATAAAGAGGAGCTCTAGCTCTCAGACTACTATGGAGTCCTCGTATCTTTTTGTGCATCTTTTCAGGTTCACTACGATAAAGCTCCATAGCTAGTTTCTTAGCCTCTTTTACATCCCCTCGAATGACAGACTGATATATTCTATCATACTCAGGATTAACAGGAAAGGAGCCAGCTCTTTTTTTCCTGTCCAGAACCCTTCCTATATGCTTCCCTACTATTGCCCTAGCTTTGTCATAGTCTTGCTTTTCAGGATACATCTCCTTATCAAACCAGTTTAAGAGAGACCTAATAGCTGGAGCATGTTTGATTGCTGTTTTTCCTACTCTTTGTTCAAGAGGGAAGTCACCATACTTCCCTACACCAGGGAGAAGGGCTCCAATCATATCTGCCACAGCCTTTACTTGTGGCATCATTCCTATCATCATCTTCTCCACACTATGTCGGTCGGAGAAGGTGTAGGCGTCAATCACACGTTGAGTAGGACCAAGGAGTTGGACTTCAAGAAGTCCTCCAAGAGCTAGGTCTACTAAGTCCTCGTCCTCCCTCTTCGGAGGATACCCTTTGATAGCTCTTCTAAGCATCATCCCAGCCATACCTGCTCCCACCGACCCGATAAGAAACTGGAACCATTTGTTCGCAGCTTTTGCTCGGAGAAGATGCTTCTCCCGTCCTTTTGATCTCACTGCATTAAGAGTCTCTTTTCCTAGATCAGCAGTTGATCTCATAGTTCCGAGCATATAGTTGTTATATGCAAAGAGCATGTTGAGAAAGGGCCAGTTCTGGAGAGGACTTTGTCTACTAGGATGTTCTGTAACAAATTGGGTTTTGTTAATCCCTCCCTGAATAATCTTAGCTTTAGTATGAGGAGATATTCTCTGTTCAAGCAATCCTTTTATGTCCTCTTTACTAAGTCTCAACTGTTGAGCAAGAGGAATGTCTCCTCTGGTAAAACTACCTTCAGCCCAATCATCAGCAAGCTGGGTGAAGGCTTCACCGGCTACCATGTTATTGAGTTGACTGACCCAATGAAGTCCAGTCACTCTTGAAGTCACTCCTCGAATAATTCTTCCTACGTCTTCTAGACCATATCCTTTCCTAATCCTCCAAACCATCTCACTTCGTGTCATTGCTCCCATTGCAGAAAGCTGACTAATGGTTTGCTTGGGGTGAGCCAAAGCTTTAAAATATGCAACTAGGGTTCTCTTCCATCCTGTGTAACGAGGGAGTTGCATAAAAGGCTGTGGAAGATTAGGAGCCACAGCAAGACTTGTTTGGATACTCCCTACTAGGGAGGAGAGGAAACGAACAAACCTAGGCCACGGATGATCTCCCATCCATTTATAAGGTCTCCTAAACCAGACTCTGATAGCATCATTGAATTGATTAACATCTCCTCCTTGTTTCGCATGTAAAGACCTTAGTCTGTCTATGAGGTCGTCGGACGGGTCCCTGAGATACTCCTGAACTTCATTAAAAACCTCCTGATCAGAGGCAGTCTTATTAATCCAAGGAAGGACTTTTATCCACTCTTGAAGAGCCTGAAGCTGACTAGGGGTGAAGTTATCAATTCCTCTTTCCTTCATTACTGTAGCTACTTCGGCTGAAGAAACTCCAGTAGGAACATTGTGAGTTTTTGCAATCTGTCTTAGTTTCTTCATCGACACTAACTGGTCACTAGAAGGATCAGTTAAGTCCTCTATCAGGATTCCATACTCTTCTGTCATACGAGAGGCAAGACCACTCTGGTTTAACTGAGTTTGGATTCCAAGAATCTTTCCCAACTTAGCTAGTCGTTTAAAACCAGCTTCCTCAAGGACACCCTGACCAAACTTCTCCACAAAGTAAATTCGGAGGGCCTGGCGTTCCAACGCCATAGACCAGTAGGAATGTGGATCAGTGTGAAGGATTTGCACCCATCCAGATCTGGTCTTGACAAAGTCAGGGAACTTAGGGATTTTCCGTGCTTCCTCTAAGCTCCCAACCCTCCGAATAGAAGGAGGTCCAAAGTACTCCTCCATAGTTTCTCGTACCTGAGCTTCTGTCATTGTATTATTAAGTTGAACAACTTGTCGAATGATAGACTCGTAGAGATCACCACCCTGGTCAGTCATAGCTTTCAAAGCTCTCCATGTCATCAACCTGAGCTTCTTGTTCCCACTACCCTTGAACAACCGATAGGTTCCATCACGAAGGTGTTGAAGCATACCAACTCTTCGAGCTTCATTTGCAGTCGTGTCAAGCATCACTTGGTTTAAGTTGATGTAGTCTTGAATAGCTTGATTAGGAGCAGGTAGACCTCCTTCAATCACTAGAGTGAGATTACTTACTCCATCCTGATCAAAGAGCATAAGCCATTTTTCACTACTGATTTTTCCAACTTTTGTTTTCCTCAACCCACGATAGACTTCATGGAATTGGTTCTCTAACCCTCCCTCAAGCTCCTTCTTATAAGCCACAGCATCTGCAAGCTTGATAGAGAGCAACTCTCCTGCTGGAGTCCTGAGTCGGGTAAGCATGTCTCCAACAACAAAGTCCCAGACACTTCCTACTAGACTTTTAGCTGTAGTGACAAACCATCCACGATTGTCATAGTCTGAGACAACCCCGGCTAGGTTACGAATTTCTTCAGCCGTCCTATATCTTTCAATCTTAGATACAATAGGGGAGTGCTCACCTAGCATCCGCTCGAGCTGTTGTGCGGCGTCCATTTCGTTTTTTAGGCCCAAAGGCCGATCGGACTCATAAACAGGCGATACTAGGCTAGTTTCGGCCTTTAATGGGCCAAAATCCGCCCCTAAAATCCGGTCGAAGGTTGCGGTTATCTCTGGAGACAGCCTAAGCAGTTGTCTAGCACTTTGGTACAAAGCCTCCAGGTAGTCTCGGAGTTTTTGGAACACCCCCTCTGGTGCATCCGGGTCGAGCTTATTATTAAGCATGTATTGTTCAAAGGCGTAAGCAAAGATTTCTCTATTTTCTGCTGTCCACTTTGCTCCCTCCTTAACACCGGCGTATTTTCGGACTTGTTTCATCTCAACTTCAGTGAACATCCCTGGGATGCGTACAAAGAAGTGTCCAAACTCATGCATGAGGGTGACTATGTCTCCATCCTCAAGAAGAGTAATCAAACTTCTTGCTTCATTCATGTATTCAATATAACCATTAGGAGCATCTTTTCCAGTTAGTTTTCTGTAACTCTCATCAGTCTGAAACTTGATATTTGCCATGAAAGAGTAAAACTCGTCCACAGTCTTGTTGTTTTTCTGAGCCCAGACAACTGCAATCCTGTCCCAGACATGCATGGCGGTCATGGCTTGTTCTTCAGAGAGAGGACCTTCTTGACCACTCTCTAGCTTAGGAATGAGGGGTTGAAGTTGCTCAGTCAGAACCTTTGTTTTGTAGTTATAAGCGATGAGGATTTCCTCAGTTCCTCCAGTGATTTTTCTACTTTGTATAACAACAGTAAAATCATGTTTTAAGAGGAAGTTAGAAACAACTGAGTTGTATTCACTAGAGTAGAGAATCTTTGCCCCAGCCTGTATTGCTGGAACCATGTTTATCTTGAGTCGTTCAAGGTCACTCACACCTTGAAGATAAGTAGCATGATCACCATCAACAATAACAAACTCATTCTTGGTAGCTAAACGTAGTCTGTCCCAACCATTGGTTTCACTAATGAATGTATTATTCTTCTTGACTGCTTTTCCTATGTCACTCAATAGTTTTATAATTTCTGTCCCAGTAGCAAGGTCAAGGTTTTGTAGTGCTCCAGTTCTAAGATTCATTCCTACCTTGATATCTTCAGCTTTTTTAATCTTCGATCCTGCTGAGTTCATAAGTTGAGCAAGAACAAATACCTCAGGACTATCTATGGCTAGTTTAAAGAAATCTTCTAATACAGCTACAGCTTCAAGACCTTCCTTCCCCTTTATTACTCTTAGTATTCCTTCTTGAACCGTTAGAAGTTCAGTAAAAAATCCTTCAGGATCACTAGCTAACTTTTTATAAAAGCTTCCAATCCCAGGCTCTTCATTCTTGACTACTTGGAAGTTCTCTGTATCAAGCAGACTCAAAACATTACTATTAACTCCAGTACCAGTGAAGGCATCTACTACGATGTCAGCTTGAAGTGCACCAGAGAAGAGGGCTTCGAGAAAACTTCTCCTATTCACGAAGGCTTCTTGTCTCCCAACAAAGGGAAAAGGGTTGAGCCCTTTAATCTTCATAGCAAGAGTTTTGTAAAGCTCAAGTGGGATGTGAGGGGATTTTTCAAAATCAATTCTGTCCTCCAAGTTGTCCCTGAATTGCCAGTCATAGAAAGGCACTGCCTTTTCTTGCTCATCAAAAATAATCCCATCATAACCTTCCTTTTTCATCGCTTCCTGATTCGCCATAGCACCAGCGAACTCCTCCTCAGAGTAGACACGATAAGGTTTTCTGATAGCGAGAAATCCAGACAACTCCTTTGAGCTAGCTGGTTGTTCAACCTTCATTGGGTCAGAGTGGAAGATTTCTCCTCCTTTTATTCCTGTCGAATCTGAGGCAATAAAAGTAGTGACAAATAAAGGTGTTCCACTCACACCCTTTACCTTACTCCCTTTAAACCAATCATCGAAAGACTGATTCTTTCTCCTCTCACCTTGTTCTGTCACAAGTTGTTCAGCTCGAAAGACTACAAAAGCATCAGAACCTTGATCAGACAAAGTATTTGTATAAACAATACCATCATAACCTTTTGCTTCAAGAAATCTTCTCATAGTCAAGAGGTAGTTCTGATCTTGTTCAAAGGCTCTGATAAGATCAGCTTCTTGTTCAGAGGAGAGTACTCCAGTCTCAAGAACCCATTCAACTAAGTTCTCAGGTGTTCTGGGTTCATCAGAGTCAAGAACCCTCAGAGGGTTTTTCATATTGAGTTCCCCTCTTCGGAGGGTACCTCCTCTATGAAGCATCTTAGTAATAGAGCTTGTCAAAGTTCCTACATGGGTGAAGGGTTCAACCTCAACCCTAGAACCCTCCTTCTTGTTATAATAAACATTCTGAACCCCTTCAAACCCTTCCTGGGATTCAAAATCAAATACTCTTTCCCCTGTGGTGGGGAAAAGACTCTTCTCCATCTCTCCCATTGCCACAATCCATTTATCAACATCTTCTACAGTCTTCATCAAGGATGGAAGATTATATGCTTGAGCCATGTTATCTGCAAACTCATCTCTTCCTCCAGGATAGTTCTTTCCTCTCTCACTGAGATAAAGTCTTATTGTACTAACCCCTACAGCATGCTTTACCTCCTTAGGATTAAGTTTCTTCACCCCTTCAAGTGCTGCCTTAAACCCCATGATAGCATGAGCTACAGTAAGAATAGGTTCAACCCCATCATAATTATCAAGCTCTTTGCTGTCCTTGCCTAGCTTGAGATTACTTCCCACACCACTCCTGACTGTAGGCTCACCAGTTAAATCCTTTTGCTTACGACTATAAAACTCTTGTTGCTCTTGAACCATCATAAGAAGGGAGGAGAGTACTCTTGCTCTTTCCGGCCCAGAGGAGAATTTCGTTGTTAAAGGCTCACCTTCTAAAGGTTCACCCTTTAAAACTGCATCTATGATTTTATCAATCCCCTCTATCTCACCCAAGTGTTGTCTTACTTGATTCTCTGTCAAGGTACTACTGATAGACCCAGGGATGCCAAGAGCAAAACCTGCAACAAAACCAGCTGCTCCTTCTATTAGAAGAGACTTAGTCATTTCTTCAGGGGTTAACTCAGTTCCTCCTAATCCATAAACAAGACCTTGTTGCATAGCTTCTTGTACAGCATTCTCTAACCCCACAGCTATCTGTTTTGTCGTGATTCTTCCTGCTGTATTAAAAGTCTTACTTAATCCAGTAAGGAGTCTCTTCTGAATAAACTCCTTTCCCCCTTCTTTGAGTCCAATTTTTCCAAGAATTAACCCTCCCTTAGTTATAGTTTTATAACTTAGATATTCTAACAAAGCATAAGGAACCATCCCTCCTCTAGCAAGAGCAAGAGCTTCCTCTTTTGACTTCCCCATCTTGATAGACTGATCGTAGATTTCACCAAATCCTAGAGTAAGTCCTGTTCCTAAAGCTACACTAACACCAAGTTTTGGATTAATTAATCCTACAAGAAGCGAAGGGGCAATATAACCAATAGCATTTGCTAATGCTCTAGTTCCAAAATATGCTGTTCCCTCAACTGATCCAAAAGGATCTTCAACTGGTACTGTTTGAAGTTTGCCAACAGCCAATTCACCTGATCCTTGTAAAGCACCTCCTATGTCAGTGAACAAAGCAGCAAGAGTATTACTTCTAACCTCCTTCTCTCCCAACCCCACATTAGCTTTTGCGGCAGTTCCAAGATGTTTGAAGAGAAGAGGAACTATGGAAGCTCCTTGTCTCCAAGCAACTCCCCAAAGTCCTACTTCGTCATCAGTTTTTCTCCTTCTTGGATTCTTCTCAAACTCCCACATCCTAGCCCTTTTTTCAGGATTCCTCCAATAAGAGTATCTCATTACATCAAGAACATCAGTACCATAGTATTTGTCTTTGAAAAGCCAGGGAGGAGGCTCTGGAAGGTGATCACTTTTTGGAAGAGGATACTTGTTCTTATCAGAAAAGAGAAGACGAGTATCAAATCTCTCCTCTTCTCTCTTGACAGGGTTTTTTGTTGCTATCTCACTCATGGTTGTCTCCAGTAAGGATACTCATCTTCCTCTGCTGTGTAAAAAGAGGGAGCTTTCTCTGGACCTTCACCATGATAAGCCTTAAGAAGTCTTTTGTCCTCTTCTTTAAGTGCTTCTTTGAAGTCTTTCTTAAACTGTTTCCAGGTATAATCTTTGGGAATAATTCCTTGTTCCCTAAGTCTCTTAAGTAAAGACATGGTGGAAGGAAGTTTATCAGTAGGCAAGTCAAGATAATCTTTTACTGAGAGAGCTTCAAGTTCCTCTTTAGCTGACATTAGCTTATCTGTCTTCTTATTGAGAATCTTCATATTCTCAATTTCCTCAGGAAAAGATGGTTTTCTATTTTCTTGAGCCAAGAGATCAACAATTGTTCCAGTCACATCCATTACACTCGCTCTTATTAGCTTCTTCTCTGTGACTGAAGGCATTTTGCCTCCAAAAATTAGGTCTAAGACTTGAGTAGTCAAAGCCATAGGTTGGTGAGTGGCATCTCCTCTCACATTAAGAGCTTTCTTCTTTGCCTCACTTCCTGTGCGTATGTATTTTTCTGTCAACACATCAGCGATATGTTGAGTCATTCTGTCATCTTTCTGTTGACTCCAAGGTTTAGAAGGCTTTCCTCTTCTCTCAGCTGCACTTCGTATGAGTTTACTAGGAGCATCTACAATGTCACTAAGACTTTGACCTATAGCTAGGCCAGCATCTTTCTCATCTTCTTTCTTAAGAAAGAGTTCCTCCATATTTTTCATAAGATTACTTGCTGTTTGTTCAATCTTGTCTACAACAGGTGAGGACTTTTCCTCTTTCTTCTCCCCTCCTTCTCTAGGAGGAAGTTCAAACTGCATCTCTTCTCCTCTATCTTCACCAAATTGTAAAGGAGTCTGAAACATATTTCCTGCCCCAGGACGGAAGTTGATAGAGTCTCGGAGTTTCTTCCCCTCAATATACTGATCAACCACTTTGGAAAAGTAATCCTTAAATTGAGACCTAGCTTTTTCAACCGTTCCAAATTTCATAATAACATCTTGACCGCTAAGTTTCTTCAACTCTCTGTTGGTCAACATGTCTATCATCCCCTCCCTATCACTAGCTTCAAAGGCACTCATTTCCATGCTATCTACCATTTTGTCGAAAGTAATAGGCTTCCTATTTCCTCCTCCTCCTCTTGCCTGTCTAACCAACGGAGTAGTCTTTAGCTCTTCTTGAAGAAGCTGATTCTGAAAACCTATTCTTTCATTACTTTTCATCATAGTATCAAGTTCACCCATAAGTAATTCCTTATGAGTAGCTTGAGACTCTTTCAACATACTTTTCTTAATTCCTAGAACCTCCATGTTGTGACGATGAGCCTGCTCCTGCCTCCTATTCCTTGAAGCAGAAAAAGCCATATCAAAGCCTTGGTTGATACCTCCAAGAAGAAGCTTACCAAGTTGACTCTGTCTTTGAGGAAGAAATTGCATAACCATCTTTTTCTTATCTCCCTAACCAAAAGCAGCTATAAGTTCTTGATCCAATGTCTGGCCTGTGGAAGCCCCTGCCCCACCTGGGCCACCCAGGAGACCCCCTAAGGCTCCCCCAGCAGCCATACCCAAAATCCCCGCTCCAGCTTGTAGCCACGGACTCTCCTGTGGCCAATAAGCAGCTTGATGACTCTGTCCTGTCAAGCCCAAACCGGCTTGAATATAAGGTAGGTCAGCAGTTTGTCTACGAACAAACTCTTGATACAACCTGTCCAGACTGTTCTGTTCTTGCTGTTGAAATGGTGCTGCAGCCTGAGTCATCATACCAGAGTAACGTAAAGGTTGGGTTTCCAACCCCTCAGCAGCACCAAGACCTGTGACAGCCCTATTCATTGCACTCTCAGCAAGCGAAGCCTCAAGGTTTTGATTCTGAAGGTTGACCTGAGCTAGTTGACCCATTCCCTCCGTCATCATGTTTGATAACACTCTTGTCTGTGCCATTCCTCCCCTCGACCCCCACCGGCTTCCCGTCCGGCTGAATGCATTCTGTATCGCTGGAGCTATGTCCTGTTGAAATGTTTGCATCGCTGGACTCATCACCCGGTCCTGGAACCACTTGTTTGTCGTCTCCGGATTCACTTGGTAACTTGGTTCCATCGACAGGAGGCGATTCACCACCGCTACTGCCGACTCCTTGAACTCTCCCGGCTGAAAGCCCGACAGAAGGTCCTTTGCTTGTTGCATTTCCGGAATCAATCCGGCTGTCAATTGCCCGCTGTACGGAGTCTGAGCTCTTGCTATCCCAGACTGTATGGCTCCCGTCAGCCCTGAGGAGAGACCCTGCTGTTGCGGAGTCAGGCTGGACATTGTCTCTGGCTTTGAGTTTGATCCCATTTTCTTTTACTACCTCACAAAGCTTGACCCTACCCCCTTTGAGGACATAAAACATAAAGTTCTCAGGAATTGTCAAGGTCATAGTAGTGGCGAAAGGGGTAAATCCCCACTTCTTAATGAACCCATCAGGACACCTTCCTGTTTCGAACCTAATTTCCTTCCTTCCTAAAGCATCTGACCAAGCAAGGAGTTTGATAAAAAGTCCGTCAACAACTTCATTGTTGTTAAGAATAGGATCAACCCAAGCTTGTGTAATCCAACAATAATTGACATTATCAGGAAGCACAGCGTATACATACGCAAGGATGTCTTCTCCCTCTATTACAACAACAAAGAGGTTCTTTTGAGGATTTGATAACCCTCCTTTTAGGACACTCAGGAGATGTCCCCGTTCGTAGTCAGGATCATCCATAATCCATTTCTGGACATAATCAAACCCGGCAGCGTTAATGATTCTCACAACCTCCATTTTCTTCTCCTTTTTTAGACAACTTAAGTCCATGCTGTAAGTGTGTCTACAGCAATCTTCTGAGGAGCAATCTTAACTATCTTAATGTGTAGATAGAGATCCTCATTATTGTATAAATCAACACCCACATAAAGCCTACCTGTAGTACCAATTTTTAGAGTGATTCCTGTAGTAAGAGGACCACCTTCAGAATAAAGTGTGTACAAATTAGTTCCAGGAGCAATGTTCTGTCCTATCCATAAACAACCAACATATTCTCTTCCAGTTTCATCTTCAACATCACCACCAGAAGGATCCAAATGAAAAACAATGAATTCTATTCGAAGAAGAGTATCTGTAACATCAATTCCTTCATCACTGACATATACATAACCTCCATGTTGAGTGCTTCCACTTGTATTAGTCCATGAAATATATGTATTACTGAGAACCTCTCCTACATCACCCCTTCCCTCAAGCCCTATAGAGTCTACTAAGTTTGGACCAGTAATGTGTCCAAACATCCTCTGAAGATACTTATGATATTGACGAAGATATTCTTTCACCCCCTCTTCCATCTCATCAGGAGGAAGAGGAGCCTTTTCACTCTTCAACTTTCTCTGTAACTCACCTGTGTTAGACACTAGAGTCCTCCGAGAGCCAAGCTCTAAACCATCGCATAGAGAAAGTCTGATTTGCTCTATTATTAGTTAACTTAAACCTGATTGTCTCAGCTACCACATCAAAGTAAAACTTAACCCTAGACCACTCTGTAGTTAAGGTTTCAGCCACAGCAACACTCACCCAACTAAGTCCTTGATCCACAGAGTAAGAGAAGTCAATACTGTCCCCCTTAGCTTCTATCTCAAACTCAAGTATTCTACTCTGTTGACTTCGATATATCATTGGAAGAGTAAAGTCTTTACTTTCCCAACTTGCTTCTACAGGGGTTGAGCTATCATCAAAGACAACCTTGTTCATGTAGAAAAAAGCTCCCTCTGTACTCCCCACAAGAACAAGTTTCTCCCCCTCTCCTACAGCAACATCCTTCCATCTTGTTGTGAAATCCTCCCAAGATAGAGTAGCCAACATATCAGTTTCCCAAGTTAAGATACTAAGACTTGAGAAATAACCCATTGCAAAAAACTCATCTTGAAAGGAAAACTTACTCCACCTATTATTCTTCTGATCGATAGGATCATACTCAAGAAGATAACAAGTGTCCAGGGATGAACTCTCAGTAGGGATAAAGAAATAGACTCTTCTATCCCGGACATCATGATAAGCAAAACTCCTCCTCATGTATTCCTTATTAAGATTCTCCTTAAACTCTGTTAGAATCTCTTGTCCTATCATCTTGATAACCTCAGAGCCATCAAAAAGAAAGAACCCTTGATCTGACATGAAAAGGTGGTATGGTCCTAGGTCAACAACACATCTAGGGGAAGAAACTCTTGTGTTAAAAATTCTCTGATCAAAAGAGAATGTAGAAGTACCTTCGATAAATGAACAGACTCCTATGCTCTCTTCTGCATATATCACTACCTGATTCCCAAGCTTTTTCAGCAAAAGAATATCTCCTGAGCAGTCAGTCACAGGATTATAACCAGCATCTCCATTCAACCAATCATCAACATCTCCATCTTCAGACCAAGCTATGTTTCTTGGTCTACTAGCAGTGTCATAGTAGTTTGCAAACATAAGGTGGTTGTAGAAGAAAAGAATCTGCTTTACGTAGGTGAACCCACCATAGACTGTCTCAAATCCCTGAGTAACCACATTAAGAGGAAACTCTTGAAAAGAATCATTACTTGTGTCCCAATAAAGAATTGCATCATCATCGTTTCCATTAGTAGCAATAGTGACCATATTACTACCATCAAAGCCTTCGTCAAAAGATAAGAGATTATCTTGTGTTCCTGTCCAGCGTACCAAAGCCCTGATATCGTCAAGAAGAATAACACAAGCACCCTTGTCTTTTCCTTTCAATCCTACTGTAATCACAGCTTGAAGACCAGCAAAGTCTCCATCAATTAGAACATATGTCCAAGTAGCAGCAACTAAGGCAGGGAGTTCAAAAGTTTGGAAAGTCCCCGCTCCTCCACCCTCAGTAGCACCTGCTGTTTCATCCACAACTAAAGTCAAATCAGCAGCCACTAGATTAATACTAGACCTGATCCAAAATCCCACTGCATTAGCCCTGACTAAATCAAGGGCTGAGAAAGCATCCATATAAGCAAAGACCTGGACCCCCGCTCCTGCAGTCACTGTAATCTCAAGACTAGCAGAACCTTTCTTATAGTTCACCTCATCATTGTCAAGAGTAACATTAGCTCCATTTGTCCAGTCAGTTTCATCCTCACAATCAGCAAGAGGGTCGTAAGACCTTGTTCCTGCACCAGCCTCAGCCGTAGTTTCATCCACAGTATTATCTACACAAAACCACTCATATCCAGCCCCACTAGTGACAAGTTTAAAGTGGTCTTTTGTAGTAACAGCAAAAAGAGTTTTGGTCCCATCAAGGGATTGATGTTCTATTATTCCAATAACAGGGTCTGTAGTAGGAAGGTTGTAAAACCCTGTGTATCCACTTCTTTTCTTCAGTACCCCATCCTCAAACTGTACATTACTACAAACTGGACTATGACCTTCCTTAATCACAGTAGCTGGAAAGCTTGAATTAAGGCCGAGAAAGGGAAAACCCCCTCCAAGCGGAAAGTAGCTTTGTTGACTAAGCATTTAATCAGCAACCTTCCAGAGAGCAATAGCTCCATAAAGTTCTTGTCCAAATTCTGCCTTAACACCCAAACCATTTGTTGCTTGAGTGCTACCAACCTGATATTCTAATCTTACAGATTGAGCCGCAGCTAAAGTGAATTTTCCTTCTAAATGTGCTACAGCAGAAGCTGAGGTAGTAGAAAATGCATTTCCTCCTTCTAACTCAACATCAGAATCAGATGAGTTATACAACCTAAGTCTAGCTGCATCACAACCAAAGAAAACATGCCAGGCACGTATAACATAAGTTCCTATTTGAAGAGTAATAGCCTTGTTGCTTTCAGCTAAAACACCATCACTTCCTTCATCTTGAACCTCAGTCCAATCATCAAAAAGCAACCAGCTTCCTGTTGTTGCTGTTCCTCCATCTACTCCATTTGTTTCTCGATGTTCATACAACATATAAAGAGGATAAGCTCTTCCTCCTTTAGCTGCAGTTGTGTGATTATGTCCTGAGTTCACAAAGCTTGCTATTGTTGGAGTTATAATAACAGGACTTGCCTGGATATCCCCACTAAGAACAGACAAAGCTACATAATCATTAGCCTTGACATCAACCCAGCCTGTTCCAAAGACATACACCTTCAATTTTCCTGTATCCGTCTCATAGAACAATCTACCACTATCTGCAGTGGTAAAGTTCGTAGCTTCATCTGGTCTTTGAGTAGGAGCACTACCAGCTACGTCATAATAAATCTTACCAGACCCTTGCTTGTGCTCCCCTCCTGCACTACTCCCCGCTAGAGCATCATGTTCTTTGTCAATCCTCAACCCCACAGCCGCCCGGAGAAGTCGAATCTCCTGAGCTCCATATTTAATCCCCTCACTGTTGAGAGGCATTGTTTCATCCCACTCAGTATCCGCACCGTGTGTCATTTTTCCTATCCTCTGTTAAAAGGATCCTCATGAGGCTTAGGACCAGGAGTCCTTGTTTCCACGTCTGTTACTCTATGAGCTTGATACTCCACAGCAGGTTGTCGTTCATCATTAATAATTGCCTCACGAAGGGATTTTTTAAACCCCTCCCACCAGACAGCAGCATCCTGATACATCTTCATACTCTTAAAAGACCAATAAGTGGCGTAGTTAATTATGACATCATCAATGTTACTCACATCACTTTCATCAGTATCTTGAGTAAATGGTGTTATTACAGTAGCTATAGTTAGTCTCACTTTGTATCCACTACTTCCTATCACAGGAAGGAGGTATAGATTACCTCCCTCAAGATACCCATAAATAGGCAACCCAGCTGCTATAGCAGGGAATTGAGGATACCTCAGCCCAACCCAAGTCTTTGACTTAATCTTAATAACACCACTTGTTTGAGCTTTCCACAGTCTTGCCTCAAGAATCTTAAAACTTGTAGGAAGAACCACATGAGTAGTCCCAGGATAAAAACTCCCTAAGTCTGTCCAGTAAGTTTCCCAACTCACTCCTTCTCCTGGTTCACTTGTAGACTCCGAGGTATGATCAGAAAGGGCTTGATAAAAAACATAACCATAATAGGTTATGTCATCAGTCTCATAATCAGTATCAACAACCCAACCATCCTGACTTGTCAAAGTCAAATCAGTAGGAGTACTCTTCTGCTCAGAGAAGACATGCTTCCTCTGTATCTCAATAAAGGACAAATTAATAGCTGAGTTAATCAGACTATCTTTATCTGTTCTTTTTCCAAGATTAAAAGCTACCAACCCTCTTATCTCTTCCCTATCCATCACTGACCCCTTTTAGTCAACAAACTTAGCCCAGGTAGTAGTGAGAGCACCTGTGTCATGACACACAGTATTTGCGTAATAGATATCATCATTCGTGCTATCATAACACAAATCACCTGGCTCATTGGCGATGTCAGTATCAGTTGTAGGAATCCCAACTTTGATGAAAAGCTTATCTAACAAAACCTTTGCTGAACGATCTCTTGGGAAATCAGTCTCAGCAGCATCACTGACTACCTTCATCTTAGCTCTCATCAGCTGCCAAATAACATCACTTGGAACAGCTGTCATTGCTCCCCCAGCACCAAATTGAACACCCATTTTTTGCTCCTTTCAAGAGTCTTTCCAGACACAAAAATCAGTAGCCATTTTCTTTCTCAAATCTATCTTATTACTAAACATTCCTGTATAAGGATGCTCAGCAGCAAGGATAAGGTGATACTTGAAGAAGGAAAGAGCTTTTTTGAAAAGACCCTTTTCCATTCCAATATCATGTACCACCATAATATCTGTACTTTTTGCTAAAACCTCAACCGCCCTCTCTCGATGTTCAAGTGGCTCATGATCAACAAAGATCAATCCCCACTTCTCCTTTGCCATCTTTTCAACCCCATCATCCCAATTATTCACCAAGGCTAGAGTAACATGTTTATATAAATTAGCAAGAGGAAACAACCTCTGAATCCATTCTTTTCTACTCTCCAGCCCCACAAACTTCCTATCCTCTTCCTCGCAAAGCTTAGTCGCTCTGATTAAGAAAGGAGTCGACAAAGCCCCAATACCCAACTCAAGAACACTTCCTCTTGTCCATGACAAGGCAAGAGAGAGAAAAGGCATATGTGTAGCCCAACGATTCATCCCTCCTTCTCTTATCTTAGTCAGCTTCATCAATCTTTTCCTTAGAAACTCTTCTTAAGTCATCAGCATTACTATCATCTACAATAACAACACCAGCCAAATGACCACACCTTACTCTTCCATCACCATAAATCTTTCCCCCAGCCTCTCTCACTCTCCTACAAAAGAAAGTATCTTCACTCTCTTGATTTTGATTCAAGAACCAAGGATTAGAACCTTCTTCCCACCAGTCCCCTGGAGGTCCAAGATGTTCCAAACACCACTTAAAATTTATCAAAGCACAGCCGAGTCCACTGTAGTGAATCTCTTCAACTCCTCTCGAATCTGCTGTATACATATCTCCATCTTTAGTCATTGACCACACAGGGGTATAGGGATGCCCCCTTCGATGATATTGTCCAGAGACCACAATAGCCTCAGTTTTTTCCATTGACTCAACCAACTTACCAAACCCCCCAAAGGGGATGGTATTGTCAGCATCAACAAACATAAGATGACTCGCTGTTGTCTTAGCAACTTGTGTCACGATAACATTCCTCGCTCTATCATGAGGAACCACATCATTAACACAAGCAATTGTTACCTCACCAGTTCTTCCCACATCAACAGCTAGTCTTAAAAGAGACGGGATCACCTCCCCTCTCACACCCCAGATCATGGGCATCCCTATACATGTGTGCATGTTACATCCAATCTTAAAAGAGCCTTTTCAAGAGAAAGGCTCAGGTTTTCTTAACCACAACCAATAATCATCACATCCACAGCAGCTGCTGCAGGTGTCTGAACCGTGGCAATGCTCTCCAGAAGGACCAGAGTCCTTGGATAGATTGCAGCCGTACCAAGAGCCTGATCTTGAATACAGGTGTTCAACTGGTCCACACCCTTCATGGTGGCTCCGAGAGTCCAGGTTGCATCTGTCAGTCCCAAGGCAAGAGCAGAACCCCTACCAGCAACTTGAATCCAACCATACTCATCAGTAGCCAAACCAGCAGTGGCCATAACAAGACCAGCCAAGAAGCCCAACCCTGCTGCGAGACATTCCTCAACCTCTCCCTGAGAAGCCAATGTCGAATCCTCGACCAGATAAGCCAAGGCAGAGACAAGCAAAGTGGGAGTACCGGTATTCTTAACATACCGATATTTGTTACCAAAGCGATCAAACCGTATTGACCCCAGGCCTTCGATATCAGTCGTATGTGTTTCAGTCAACGCTTTGAGAAACACAGTTTTCAGTGCATCATTGTCCAATGGTTTCTCCTTTACGCATAGACCAGACGACCGTGTCGTCTCGGCTGAGTAGTGAACATATTAAGCGCACACAGGATATGTGCTACCCTAGCATCCATTAAGTCGATGTCTTTGAAGTTGGTCATGTCGAACCACATGATCGGATCATAGACCATTTCAATGAAATCGGTGTCGAGCATCATGACGGTACCACTGTCAACACCACTTCCCCAAATCATGGGATGACCCTTGAAATGAAGAACTTCAAAACCGAGGTCAAGAAGTTTCCCAGCAGTGCTTTTCACCACATGGGTTTTCTCTTCACCATAATTCTCATACGCCTCAAACAGGGTCTGAGTCGTGAGCATCAGGTTTGGATACTTCTTGTTCTGACCAATCGTATTGTACAAATTGGTCATATCAGTCTTAATATTGACAGCATAAGGGGCGGTCCCCGTTTTATACTTACACCGCCACCAGGAGTTACTTCGAGGAATTCGGCCATAGTTTCCAGAGGCCTTATTCCCGTCTGCTGGACAAAGGTCATTCAACCCTGCCGGATTATTTGAAGCTGTCTCAGACGAATTGAAAGCCAAGAAAAGGTTGTCCTCGTTTTTCTCGATCAAGGACTCCCTGGCAGCTTCAATCTTTGACTGAACAAGGGATCGAATCCTTCCAGCTCCACGGTTCTGCTGATCATCGAAGATACTTCTTTGAACATGGGAGACAATATACTTCCAGTTCCAAAAAGCACCAGTTTCGAGTTCATCTTCACCATGAGGAAAGACATCACCCTTGAAAGTCGCCCGAGCTGACTTCTTGCCGTACCGAATGGTACGCTGGATGAATCGCTCACCTTCTTGGGTTACCATGCAACCCCGTTCCTTCAACGCAGCCCATACGGGATTCGCATCCAGAATGTTATCAATTGCCACTTTTTGGATCGTATACCATACGTGAGTCCACCAAGTGTCAATCGCTTCGGTGAGTGAATGAATAGTGGCCATCGTGGCCTCCTTTCTTCACTTAGTCTTGAGGCATCTTAAAAGGAATAGCCTCAAGAGTTTTATCCAAAACATGTCGGAAACCGCCGTGGCCTTTCGTCATAGCAGGGTCAATTTGAATAATCGTAGGTGCTCCACCAGCACTTGTGTGAGTCGGTTTCTCCGTACTCATCTGCTGATGCCCAGGATTGGCCTTAGCTCTTCGATACTTAGCCAGAAGAAACAACTCCTCAGGAGAAATATTTCCTCGATCGGCGTCCAAGTCGACAATATCCTGCCTGAATTCATTAAAGTCAGGATGTAATTGACGAGCCTCTGCAAGACTCCCCGCCAGTTTTTGTTGAACCACGTTACCAAGAACTTCTTTCAGAGACTTTAACTCCTGTTCCAAAGGTCCAAGACTTCCTTGAAGTTGAGGTCCAATTCCTTCAGTGACTTTCTGCAAAATTGCGTTAGCAAATGCTTGAGTCTCTGTAGGGTCCAACTCACCCAAACTTGGCAACTGTGCTGGTTGAGCAGTCGCAGGAGTAGGTGTTTGAACTGACTGACTGGGAATCGGTTGACCTGTTTGCTTTGACCGAATAACGTTTTGAATATCAGGGTCGTTCAAAAGATTTTGCAGCATCTGATTCTGTTGAATCTCAGATGCTTTTCTTTCCAAAGCAGACAACCGAGAGGCTTGACTATTAGCGTCATTTGTAACCTTACCATTAGCATCAGCAGAAACATTAGGGTTAGCAGGAAGGGTTTCTCCCCCCTCAGCTTGCAACTGTAGTAAAATATTAGGGATTTGCTCCGGCATCAGTTTTTTCCTTTTTCAAAGATTCATTAATTCTGTAATTCGTTAGATGCCTTCTATACTGAACATCCAACGACCTTTTAATTTGAGTAATCTCTCCTGGAGCCATAATGTCTCCTGTAAAGAGAACTGTCCAGCCAGCGGCTGTCTCTGAAATCATCACACCTTTTTTAGCACTCATTCGTACAACCCCGAAATAGTTAAATTATTCTTATCACAATGTTTCTTAACCTGTTTCCTACTTGTGAAGTTAATCCCAACATGATTATCCACATCAGCATCTTCAACAAATACAGGCTTAAAAGGCTTAGGACTGAAAAACAAAGACATAATTTTATCTCCCACCCCTTTACAACTGGGACAACGCCTCACCATACTGGCCGGAAGCTCCGACGGCTTGAATAGGACTTCCTCCACCTTGTTGCACTCCCTGCAATGGTACTCGTGAATTGGCATCTTGACCACCCTCTCCTCTATTTTGACCTCCCTGGTCTGCAGCCATAAATACAGCAGCCAGACCAGGATCATTAAACTTCCTCACCAAATATTGAATTAAAAGATCAGGATTCACCCTGGGGTCCATTCTCAAAGCTTGATAAATCATAATAGCTTCTTGTCGTCTAGCATCTCCATTATCACCTCTCTCAGCAGAGAACTCCAACTTATAGATATAATTACCACTTATTTGAGGTCCAGTAAAACTCACCCACTTCGACTTTGCCTCTTCCCCTAAGACCTCCAGAACCCTTGGAGTTTTCCAGAACTTGAAACATACTTGGTTCAAGAGCTTAAAAATATTAACGTAAAGATCTCCTACCTCCATCATCTTCCTATTAGTCCTCATACCACTACTTTGACTAACAATTTGAGCCTCTGTAGCAGTTCTTCGACTGGAAGAGTCATACTCCCCTACTTGATTATTACTTTGTCCACTCGCCTCTCTTGCATACCTCTTAATTTGATCCATATCCTGATAGAGTGCAAGATTGGGTTGACCAGCATTTACTGCTTTAATTACTTTGTCCAACTCCCCATTCTGAACAAAGGCTGCTACAGCCACGGAAGGAGAAAGAATCTTTTCTAACTCCTCAGCTTTCATGCTTCCTTCTTTCACCAAAAACTTCAAGATATTTGCCCATCGTTGTTTCTTTGCTGTTGAAGCAATATCAATCATTTCACTTTGGTGAAACAAAAGATAAAAGGCCTCTGGTGTTGTCCAAAGACTTCTTGTCCTGGCAATGGTTGAAACACTAGCAAATGGAAGTCCTCGAATTTGAAGAAAGTTCTGTTCCTCCCTTAGCTTCTTATCATAACCTGGACAGATAACAATAACCTTACCTGTTCTTTTGTCATGAATCTCAAACATCTCAATGTAGTCAGCCTTCCCTCTACCATTCCTTCCATAGGAATTATTCCTGGCTGTACGATAAGATTTCTCCACCAAGGTATAGTTGGACATATAATCCTCCATACTCATAGAAGGAACCAAATCCTTCGTATTCGTATATCTGATATCATCTCTGATATCATCAATATGTCTAACCACTCTGTGAGCAATCCATTCTGCATCCTCTAGTTCTATAGTTCCCCAAGGAACTACAATGTCATGAGGTAAACAACTCCTAACCCAAGGCATCCCTGGTTGAATGTCATTAAACTCAATCTGGTGACCTTTTTTAGAAAACTGTGTTAATGTATACCCAATCGGGTTCCCCTCCCCTATGTCAAAAATAGGATCATAACCATACTCACTGTCATAACCTATTTTCACTATCCCAGTACTCCACAGGTAGGCGTGGTGGAAACTCCTCATAACCTCTCGACGAATATGTAACTCATCCATCAAAAGACTATCAAGAGCTTGCACCACTGGAGCTGTCTCAACCTCCCCTACCTGCCGAGGCGACACCATAATCGTGGGTTTTGATGTCGCAATTTGTGATAACAAAGAATCACCTTGAGAAGCGATAATATTCGGACCTTTATCTACAGCTGTTTCAGGCATATTATAATACATGCCTTCAAGTTCGTTCCAGGCAGTTTCAAGACCATATCTCTTTCGGAAATCCATTCCCAAGATAAGTTCATCAAACCACTCTGAGGATGTTTTATCCTTTCTTCCCATTTCCTAACCTTATGTTAAAAAAGTGTTACTCTACTAATGAAGAAGCCTTCAGTTTCACTTCTTTCAAGGCGTCCTTGCTTTCGTTGACCAACTCTTCCGTACTGACCCGCATCTCTCTCAAAACCTTAAGAGACCTTTTCTTCTCATCTGGGTCTTGCTTGTCAAGAACAACCTCAACACGATTGACTAGATCAATAAATCCATAAATCCAACGGTTACCCTCCTGTATTGGACCCTTCCGTGCCCACCATCTCCCAGCCACACCCAACCCTGTAATACCAGTAAGTCCTCCAAGCCATTTTAGGACACCACCGATATTCTCATCCGCAAGTTCTGCCTCCTTAAACTTCATCCGGCTTCCAGGAACAATATCAAGATTACCATCCTCCCTGATATCAGCAAACCCATCATCGTTCCTATCAAAAACAGCCACAGTGTCTCCTGTCTCAGGCTCTTTGATAACAACAAACGAACCATCCGTTTCTGCATACATCTCCCGAACTGCCTCATTAAAGGCTGTGCAGCCTAGCCCCAACAACATTGTACCCATCAAACCAAGAACAAAACAAACTACCCACAACATGATTTTCCTCTTCACAACAAATCTCCTTAATTAACTGAACACCATTTTAGTCAACACACCAATCGTAAAGGTAAGAATACTGATCAAAATCGTTGCCCAAATGGGAAGACGATTTTTTAGCTCATCAATCTTAGTAAAAGCTCTTTGAAGAGCATCTCTTAAGTCATCACACTCCTTCTCTCCACTAGTAATTTTCTCCACTAAACCACTATGTTGTTGACACTGCTCCATTCTACTAAACTCTCAAACAAAAGGTGCTTCTATGATACTCAGTTTTGACACAGTTGGAACAGTAAAAGATGCCATCATGGCTGCTCGAGAACTAGAAGCACCAGTAGTAAAAAACGAACCTGGGTCATTCTGGTTAGCAACCTGAGCAGCTAACCAGTCGGCGGAACGGACAGAGTCAGAAATCCTTATTTCATCCATCAGACCATCAAAGTACCGGCCTACATCAAAGCCCATCGTCAAATTGGTTATATTAATTGGAGTACCGCTGATATCGTCCGACCCATCCAGAACTCCATTGATATACCATTTTGCAGTTGTCCCATCAGATGTAAAGGCAATGTGATAAAATGTGTCCGATGAAATTGCTCCAGGTGTTCCAATTTCAGCTCCATTAGCTGAATATAATCTTAAAGCATTATCAGATAGATTATAACGAAAGTCCCAAGGTACTCCACCGGATGAGAGGAATATAGTTCTATCAACAGAAATATCATCAAACTTCACCCACGCCGAAACGGTGAAGGATGTCATACTCCCAGCACCTATTAAAACCAAATAATCAGTATTAGCTGCGACAAAATCCCGGGCACTCAGAATCTTACCCGATGTACTGGTTTCAGTACCATCGTTGGTCAGGTCATTGTTGTTGGATGTTGAATCAACAATCGTCGCTGCAGCGTCTGCGTCTTGACAATGGTAGGAGCCGATAAAGTTAGCATCCCACACAGCTTCAGCATCCTCACCATCAGAAGCACCCGCATTATCCCAATACAGATAAAAGTTCGTATCGGCCACACCTACTCCCTTAGCTAAGGGACACTTAGCGTGTAATTCTCCATTAGCTACTCCATCAACAATAGCAAAGACTGGCCTTTCATATGGCCAGTCTGTCGTACCATCCTCACCACACACCCTCAGATCATGTCCATTAGCCAGAGCACTAACACCAATATCAGAATCATCTACAATGGGCAGCCAAATTGGAAAGTCC
>SDBT01001461.1_pt1 | contig 41683 bp, 36 predicted proteins | sample 2277101 | NCBI WGS metagenome assembly SDBT01 (sample SAMN10404973, study PRJNA504765) | marine sediment metagenome | isolation source: marine sediment core GS10_PC15, 103 cmbsf | place: Arctic Ocean: Southern Knipovich Ridge | collected 2010 | reverse complement strand
CTGCAGTTGCCACGCTGGGTACATTACGGCAACCATCTGCGGTTAAAACTGCATTTTAGCAATAACGGCATCGCACCCATGTACTACGCATGGCCAGTTTTTATTTATCTGATTTCCGAGAATGGTGAAATTCATTCTCAACACAATCTTGGCTTGGATGTACGCAAGATTCTGCCGGGAGAGTTAGTTCAGGTTAGCTTTGATCTACCCATCGACCGACTTGAGAATGGTAAATATACCCTTGGAATTGCCGTGTTAGACCCGCTGACCAATCAACCAGCAGTGCGCTTTGCCATGCCGAATTCGCGTAAAGACCTTATCCAGGGGTTGGGTTCTTTCGAAGTAAAGCGTTGGTACTAGGTGAGTATCACATGCAGTTTCCTGTTCTTTTTCCTCGACGGTAAGACCCATATAAAAATAGCGGCATACTACTAAAGAGCATATTGAATATTCGAGAAAACAGAAAAAATATATTATGATTGATAGAAACTACTTTTTATTTTTTCGGAGGTTGAGATGGCGATCAAATTGCTCAACGGCAGTCTGAAAATCGAGATTTTTTTTGAAAAAATCGACAAGGAATACGAGGATAATATTTGCGTGTGCTTGCGAGAATTCGGTCCTGGGGATGAGAAGATACTTTATGCCAGCGAAACGAATATCTTCATCAATGCCGAACAGGCAAGAGAATTGGCCGAGATGCTCATTAGCGCGGCTGACCACAGCAGCCACGCGTCACGATGACAGTCGAAAAAGATTTCTGGAAGCATAAGCCATTAGCAGAAATGTCCCTGGAAGAATGGGAGGCATTGTGCGATGGGTGCGGGATCTGCTGCCTATTTAAGATCGAAGATGAGGACAGCGGGGAAGTGCGTCTGACGAACGTTGCCTGCCGCTTCCTGGACCTTGAGACCTGCATATGCCAGCTGTACGGCCAGCGTAAAAGCGCAATGCCAACCTGCATCAAACTCACACCTTCAAAAGTGGAAAATCTAAAATGGCTGCCGGAAACCTGCACATACCGCTTAATACTAAAAGGCAAACCACTGCCAGATTGGCACCCTCTGGTCAGTGGTGATCCTAACTCCATCCACCGCGCAGGCATTTCTGTCATGGGTAAGGTGATCGGCGAATCTTCCGCGAATATGAACGATCTTGAAGAGCATGCAATCGAAGACCTTTTTAAAATAGAGCCATCACCCTGAAAAGAACTCGACAGGATAAACAATCGCGCTGTGAATTTCACAGCGCGTCATTTATTTAACAAATTTTTTTTACATTTACATCAATTAGCCATCGTGTCCATATACCCCCGGATAGTTGGGACAGCAATCAATTTTTCATAGAAGAAATTATTGATAATAACATTTCAGCGCGGGCAGCATTTACTAATACCCTTTTTTCGGATCGTACACATTCAGCAAATCTTCATCCGCCAGATAGCGGCGCAAATTCTCCGTAAACAGTTCTGCCACAAGGTCATCGTAGCATCCGGAATCACCGGCGATATGGGGTGTGATAACCAAATTAGGTGCTCCCCAGAGCGGGCTATCCTGCGGAAGGGGTTCGGTATTGAATACATCCAGCACTGCTCCCGCGATCTGCTTTTCCCGCAGCGCATGCAGCAGCGCATCTTCATTCACCTGTCCGCCGCGCCCTAAGGCAACTAAATATGCGCTTGACTTCATCGCTTCAAATTCACTGCTGCCGATCAGGTCTCTGGTATCATCGGTAAGCGGTAAGCATATGACCACAAAATCACTGGCTTTCAATACAGAGTGTACTGCCTGCGGAGGGTACATCCGTGTGAAATAATTCCCATTTGGATCACCTGTTCCTTTCGGAATGTATCCGCTTCCCCTTAAATCCATGAGATCATTTTTAGTCGCTAATATTTCCACGCTGAAAGGCTGCAGCAATCGGGCTAGTTCTCTGGCGATGCTGCCGTAACCCAATAATCCAACCGTACTACCGCGCAGTTCAACCGGCTGGAATCGTTTAAATCGGTCTGGCGGCCAGATCTTCTTCCCTTGATACTGCACCATCATGGGCAGTTTGTGCCCCAGCGAAAGCAGCGCCATAAGAGCATATTCCGCTACTATGGAAGAAGCTGCTCCGCTCAATGTTGTCGCTCTGAACCCCTCCCGCTCCAGCAGGGGGTGCCCTCTGGCAAAGTCAATGCCCGCGTAGGAGAACTGCACCCAGCGTAATTCAGGCACAATTTCCGGGTCAGGGATATCTTTTGCCGTAAGAAGGATTTCTGCTTTTCCGATCACATCTGCTGGAATTTCTGATAGGCTGCCTTCCGGGTGGAAAGATAAGCGTACGCGCGGCGAGATGGCAGAGAGCGCATCAAGCTGCGCTTCCAGAATAGGATAATGGATAAGAATATCAACAGGTTTCGCAGTCATTTTCTATCTAAGTATACTTTCTTCGGCAAACAAGCCAGCCAATGATTACCCATTCGGCTGGCTACACCACTTTTTCTAATTATCCAAATTTAATGAATTTCAGAAAAAATAATCATTTTTTCTGAATCAGGGTCTGGATCTGCTCATGCATGTAAAGCTGTACATAGTATAACCCGCCCGCGTTTTTTCCGCTGGAACCAGATCCTTTCCATCCGCCGAAGGGCTGGAAACCTGGCCAGGCGCCCGTGGTCGCACCTTGTGGGCGGTTTGCATAATTAACACCTGCTTGAGTACGCTTAAAGAACCATTTTGATTCTTCTAATGATCCGTAGAAACCTGCAGTTAAACCATACTTCACATTCACTGCATGCGCCATTGCTTCCTCAATATTATCAACCGAGGTTACGGTTGTGATCGGTAAAAACATCTCCTCTTTCCAGAGGCGGTGATCTAATGGCAAGTCAACTACGATGGTCGGCGCGCAATAATATCCTTTCACAAGATCACCATCTGTGAGTACTTTTCCGCCAGTAAGAAAACGCCCACCAGCATCCTCGATCTCTTTCACGAAATCCTGATAGTCCTGATAGGATGACTTATTCACAACAGGACCCAAATATACACTGCGTTCGGTTGGATCCCCAATCTCCAACTTGTTGGTTAACTCAATGATGCGGGACAGCACTTTCTGGTAAATGGTTTTCTCAATATATACACGAGAGCAGGCAGAGCATTTTTGTCCCTGCAGCCCAAACGCGGAACGGACAATACCGACTGCCGCATCTTCAATATCTGCGTTAGCAGATACAATCGCTGGATTCTTTCCACCCAATTCAAGAATGGTGGGGCGCACATACGGCCCATTAGCAAAGGAGCGGTAGATGCTCATTCCGACGTCAAATGAACCCGTGAAAGTGACCCCATCCACATCAGGATTATCGATCAACGCCTGACCCAATGTACTGCCGGGTCCTGTTACATAATTGAAAACCCCGGCAGGCAGTCCAGCATCACGGAAACATTCCGCTAACAGGCGAGAGGTCCAGGGTGTATCTGAAGCGGGTTTGATCACAATCGTATTTCCTGCCGCCAATGCGGCGCCGGCCGGCCCGCCGGTCAGCGCGGCCGGGAAATTAAACGGACTGATGATCAGCCACACACCATATGGGCGTAGAACAGAATAGTTGGTTGCTTTATATCCCTGAAGGGGGTCACTCCCCATCTTCTTGACAAAACCGTCATTAGCTTCGATTTGATCACAGGCATAACGGATCAGGTCTGACGCTTCCGCGGCATCGCCCAGCGCTTCCATGCGGTTCTTGCCCACTTCAAGCGTGATTACCGCAGCGAATTCAAAAATACGTTTGTCAATGATATCTGCGGCTTTTCGCAGCAGGGACAATCGATCTTTCCATAGAAGCGCGCTCCAGGCAGGGAAAGCCCGCTTTGCTGCGGACACAGCTGCAGCCGCGTCCTGCGCGTTCCCTTTCTGAAATATACCCAGTACTATGTCTGTGTTGATCGGGCTGTGGTCTTCAAATGTTTCCACCGCTTGTTTTTCCTCCCCATCGATAAACATACCGTATTCTTTGCCCAAATTACTTTTCACCAGGGCAAGCGCATCCTCAAAGTGAGTGTGCAGCTCTTCCGGGGGATTAAACATCGTCGCGTACGTAAGCTTGAAAGATATCCCTTTCGCCATTAAAAATCCTATCCATCCATTAATAATTTTTTCCTAAGTATATCCGAGCAGAATATCCTCGTCAAAAGATGCACCTGCAATATCCTGTTCCACAGACAGGGACATAACTGTCCATTGTGTATGACAACATTCATTGCGTCCACACAATCCATAAATCAGAGAAAAAATGTCTGTTGTTTCCCATAAAGTCAATGAGAGCCAGCTGCTCGCAGGTTGTTACTTGACTCATTTTCCGTTTCATGTATAATAAGCATTAATATTATAAACGCTGTGAAGAGGACGAGTACGCGCTAAACGACGGTACAGAGAGCAGGCGATTGATGAAAGCCCTGCCCGAAACGACAGCGCCAAATGGACCTCCAAGCTGTAAGGTGAAAATTCGTAGCGGCGACTGTTGTCGTTGCTGCAGAGAATGAGTAACCGGACCCGGGCTGCCCCCGTTACAGGGCTAGGGTATAAGTCAGTGTTCAATGAACGGTGGCCGTACCCGAAAAGAGTGAGGCTGGCTTTCCCCTGTGCGCATCACCGGGGACTTTTTTATTGATAGCCGCTTAAGATGGGTGGCACCACGGACTTAGCGTTCGTCCCAGAATGGGATGAACGTGTTTTTTATTTAACCCTCACCCTAAATCTCTCCTTACGGAGCACCCCTGAAGGGAGCTGATAAGGAGAGGGAAGACAAAAGGAGAACAGAATGATTGCTCAAACCAGGATCAAATTTGTTGCTGCATCTAAGATGACAGCGTACCTGATGCAGGAAAAAGTGCTTATGAACAATATTGCTGGAATTTTCTGTTACCAGCTGCAGGAGGAGCAAATATTATTAGGCATTGTTTTCCATCCGCCCTGAAGGATTATCACGTAACCTAACTTATAAACTAACGAATCAAACAATTGACTAATAAGGAGAATACCATGTCTGAACAAACTCGATTTATCCTGAACGAATCTGACCTGCCGAAGCAGTGGTATAACATTGCAGCTGATAGCCCTGTCCCGCCTGTACCGGTGCTCAACCCGCAGACTTTAGAACCCATCACGCCCGATTTTCTGTCTGTACTCTTTCCGATGGAATTGATCCTGCAAGAGATCAGCAGCGAACGTTATATTGATATTCCTGAAGAAGTGCGCGAAATCTACAAACTATGGAGACCAACTCCGCTCATCCGTGCTCGGCGGCTGGAAAAAGCGCTCGATACACCTGCACATATCTACTTTAAGTATGAAGGCGCATCTCCTTCTGGTAGCCACAAGCCGAATACGGCAGTACCGCAGGCTTTCTATAACAAGACTTCTGGAATCAAAGCGATGACAACCGAAACCGGCGCAGGGCAGTGGGGATCAGCGCTTTCGATGGCCTGCAGTTTCTTTGATCTCGATTTGGAAGTCTATATGGTCAAGGTCTCTTATGGCTTAAAACCTTATCGTCGCATTTTGATGGAATCGTTTGGCGCAAAGGTTTTCCCCAGTCCCACTGAGACGACGAATTATGGCCGTTCGGTGTTGGCTGAAGACCCGGATAGCCCCGGCTCGCTGGGCATTGCCATCTCAGAAGCAGTCGAGGTTGCGGCCATGTCTGAGGGGACCAAAAAATATGGACTGGGCTCCGTGCTCAATCACGTCCTGTTGCATCAAAGCGTGATCGGCGAGGAGGCTCTCAAGCAAATGGATATGGCAGGCGAGTATCCGGACGTGGTGATTGGATGCGCAGGGGGCGGCTCAAACTTCGCCGGGATTGCTTATCCCTTCCTGCGAGAAAACCTAAAGAACGGACAACACACGCGTTTGTTGGCTGTTGAGCCCACCGCGACTCCATCTTTAACGAAGGGTGTGTACGCATATGATTATGGCGACACAGCCAAGATGGCACCGGTTGTTAAAATGTACACCCTGGGGCACGGCTTCATTCCACCAACGATCCACGCGGGCGGTTTACGCTATCATGGCATGGCGCCCAGCTTATCGGCATTATTCAACGCAGGCCTGATTGAAGCTGTATCCGTTCACCAATTGGCGACTTTCGATGCCGCGCTGCAATTTGCTCGTGCGGAGGGAATATTACCTGCACCCGAAACTGCACATGCCATTCGCATAACGATTGACGAGGCCCTGGATGCGAAAGCGAAAGGAGAGAAACGTGTGATCTTATTCAATCTGTCCGGGCATGGACATTTTGACATGGCTTCCTACCAGTTATATTTGGCTGGCGAGTTGCAAGATTATGCTTATCCAGCAGAAGCGATCAAGAACGCAATGTCAGAATTACCAGATGTAACCTGATGCTGATCTAAAAAGAAAAGGACAGCAGGAGCACATAACTTCTGCTGTTTTTTTATGCTTTTAGGTTAGTATAACTTTTTCCAGATTGGCTGGCTGGGGTCACACCCGCAATATCCTGTTCCACAGACAATGAACTAACTGTCCGCAGAGTCGATTGTATCCACACAATCCCATATATTGGGCTTAAAATGTCAAGCCCCCAAATAAAAAGGAGGCTGTTGATTACGCGAGTGGTCGGTTCGGTTAATATTATTTAAGTTTCTCCTAAAAACGTCATTTCGGTATAATTATCCTGCCATAGATAAAACCTCGACACACATATAGATTTGGATAATTAAAAAATGAATCTTAAAACTAAAAACCGAATCACACTTTCACCCCGCACAACAGCCATCATTCTGGGAGCAATCGCCTTAATCCTGGTTTTAATCAGTTTGACTGGTCAGATATTGAAGTATTTAACGGTTTATGACCGCGCATTTGGTCTGATTCCACTCGTCGATGTTGATCGCGAACTAACGATCCCAACGGTATTTTCAATAATTCTTCTGTTTTTCACATCTTTGTTATTAGCTGTCATCACGATATTAAAGAAAAAACAAAATGAACCATTTGCGAGGAGTTGGGCAATTTTGGCCGGTGGTTTTTTATATATGTCCTTTGATGAAGGTTCATCTATCCATGAGCTTGCGATTGCCCCGATCAAAAAAGCATTAGGGGATAGCAATCCAAGTTTTTTCTTATTTGCCTGGGTGATCCCGGGTATCGTGATTGTGTTTATCTTTACAATTTCGTATATTAAGTTCTTCTTCAAACTGCCAAAAAATATTAGGCTTATGTTTCTGATCTCAGCAGTTCTATACTTGGGTGGGGTTCTTGGTTTCGAGATGATCAGTGGGAACTACGCGAGCATCTACGGTATTAAGAATCTGGAATACAACCTGATCGTGACCGTTGAAGAGAGTTTAGAAATGGCCGGCATTATCGTTTTCATCTACGCGCTGCTGAAATATATTGAAGAGAACTTCAAGGAAGTAGTTTTTCAAATTAAGAAATAATCAATCAGGTTAATCCTCAATTCCATAATTACATCTCAAGGGTCAATCATCCTGACCCAAAGAAACAGCCAGAAACAAAATACATTCACAGTCATCTTTCACTTTGACTATAATATTTTGATGTGTCTGCAATTTTACAGATGTCGTATCAGCAACCATAAAGTTGCGGTTGAAATTGGGTTAGATTCCGGAACTGTCAGGAATTATTTATCCCGAATAATGAGGAAAACACATGCGGAAAATCGCATGTAATTGGTTATAAAATCGATCGAATTGAGTTATTAAACGAAGAGGAGAAGAGAAAAGATGAATTCAAACCGTCCATCTATAGCCATTTAGAATTACTGAGATGATTCCCGCCCGTGAACAATCTGCGGAACTCGTTTGTGTTAATGATGTCAATCATCTGAGATATTTTCTCTTAAACATAGTAAAATTGGCATGTTTTTCCTGGGTAGTTGTTGTTTTTAGGTTGATATTACAATGGTAGATCTACTTTCAATAATCCAATAAGGATGAGTATGCAAAGTATCCGGACAAGAGGTGAATAGGTTGGCGAATTTTCTTTTGGTTAGGCATGGGACTACGAATTGGATCAAAGATCAAATTCTGCACGGTATCACTGATATCCCCTTGAACAAGAAGGGGAAAATGCAGGCAGAAGAAACTGCCCGAGCATTAAGAGGATGCGGCGCGAAGAAACTCTATACCAGCTCCCTGTCGCGCTGCGAGCAGACCGCTCAGGCAATCGGCAATGAAATTGGTTCTAAGCCAATCTCCATGGACAATCTGGTAGAAATTAATTTTGGCTGGCTTGAAGGAAAACATCTCCGGGATCATGATAAGGGTGAGTACGGAAAGCTCCTTGAAATCATTGACCACCACACGTTTAATATTATTCGGATGGTGAGTGGAGAATCAAAAAAGAAACTGAATCAGAGAGTACTTAATGGATGGAACACTATTTTAGCAGAGAATCCAAAGGGCCCAGCGATCGTAGTGGCGCATTCCGGGGTTTTTAACAGCATCCTTATCCACTATTTTGGAAAGGCGCACCTAAAAAACAATACATATTACCATCTGAGTCCTTGCAGCATTACAGAGATCAGTATCGGCCCTTCCAACCAGGCCGAGCTGATACGGCTCAATGACAATAGTCATCTTTCCAAAGAAAACCTATGAGCTCCATTAAAGCAGTGATTTGGGATCTTGCTGGGGTTGTGCTCCATACTGTGAAAGGAACATTTAATTCCCTGTTGGCGGAACGGTTAGGTGCTTCACTTAAAGATATTGAACATATTATGTCCTTGGAGGAAAATGACCTTTGGGATATGGACGTGATCGATGATGACACTTTTTACACTTTCATCCTTAAAGAATTGAATATGCCAATAGAGAAAATATCGATCCTTGAAAAATTCGTATTGGAGGATTTTTATATAGACCAGGAAATCCTTTCATACATTAAAAAGATCCGGGGGTCATTCACTACTGCGCTTCTGACCAATTTTCCAGCGCACGTGCATGATTTTATGAAGACTGATTGGATCGTGGATGGCGCGTTTGACCACATGATCGCTTCCTGCGATGTCAAGCTGTTAAAACCAGACCCCGCAATCTACGCGCTTACGCTGGCGCGCATTGGATGCCTGGCGGAAGAATCCGTGTTCATAGATGACCGAGAAATTAACGTGAAAGCTGCGGAGAAGCTGGGAATCAAAGGCATCGTCTATCAGAACCGACCACAAACCATTAATGATCTGGAAGCGATCCTCCAGAAATAAAATTCCCTATTTAAACTGTTTGTAAAATTTCCGAGCTGCCTTCTTTACTTGTTGAATATCTGCACGATCTGCTACGATCCCCTGATTGATCACTGCGGCACGTTCACGCAGGTCCTTATCTCGTAGAACATTGATGACCGCGTCCGCAGCGGCACGCGCATCCCGCGGTTCAACCAACCAGCCATTCTTTCCATGATCAATCCATTCCCGCAGGGAGGCAATATCCCCCACTACGGGGAAGCAGCCGCAGGCGATCGCTTCTAAAAACGAGTTGGGAGTGCCGTCATGGCTGGAGAGAGAGATATACACATCGGCGTTGGAGTACAGCGCCCATAATTCACTCTGTGGTATGAAAGGCAGCAGAGAAACACTTGAATTGATCCTAAAATGACGCAGCCATTTTTTTGCCTGAGGTTGGCCATCCATACCAGTGCATACAAAATACGCTTCCGGTACTTGTTCTAGAATAAAGGGAATACTCTGAAAGAACACATCCTGATGAACACTCCCGGGACGGAAACCGCGCGGATTGATGATTAGTGGCACATCTACTGGTATTCCATATTTATCTATGGATGAAACGTTGGCAGCCGCGCGAACAGCATCCATATCAAGGCCGCCGCTTCCCGGCACTACAATGTTCGGAATCGATACCCGAAGCCCCATTTTCTCTGCCAGTTGGATATCGCGGGCAGTATCTGCCATGAGACCATCTGCGCGGCTAAGCGTATCACGGGTTCGTAAAGCCATCGATCTTGAGGTTTTCGCATGCAGGGTAAGATCATTTCCCCAGATTGAAACGATCAATGGAATTTCTTTCGGCAGAGCTGCCGCCAACATTCCCTCAAATGGGATCCTGAGCGCGTGCACAATATCTGGCTTAACCTGTTTTACGTACTCTAAAAATCGTGCTTGATATCTGGGCATCAATAACGGTGTCAGAAACGTACGTATCCGCATCAGGAGAGGGCGTAACAGCGCTACAAACATACCAATAATTCGCGATGGCTTGCCTTGGGCTTTATTCTTCACCTGGCTGCCCGCAATTGAAGAAAAACCAACCGGCAGGATAAACTGCTGCTCGATACCCAGAATCGGTCTAAATGGATATGTTGAGAGTAAGATAACTTGATGATCCAGATTACCAACCATACGAATCCAATTTCTTGTGATCGGACTGCGCCCATCGGCAACCAGCAAAATACGCAAATTAATCCTCCATCACCTTCTCAATTGCTCTTGAAAAGACCGCAACCATGTTTTCGAGATTGATCTCGTGGCTAACAATCCGGTACGAGGCTCTCCCCTTCTTACGCAGCGAGGATATATCCGACAGCGCAGATGCCAGTGTATCTTTCAATGTTTGTATGGAATCATCGACCAGCAGCCATCCATTTTCTTCTCGTACAAGGTCCGCCTGGGTGCCATCAGCAACACCTACAATAACCGGCAGCCCAAACGACATCGCTTCCTGAACAGCCAACCCGCCAGTTCCTGGCATGGCAAACAGATCGGCCGAACGTAAATGTTTAGCCAATTGTGTACCGTGCTGGGCGCCAAAGAATCGGGCTTGGGGATAGATTTCATTAGCCAAATTTTCTAACACGGTCCGCAGGGGACCATCCCCTATTACCCATAATAATGGCTGAACATCAGACGGTAATGCGGCGCACGCGTGAATGAGAAAATCTACCCGCTTACGTTCCTGCAAGCGTCCGACAAACACCACAACTGGCTTATCACCCCTGAACGCAGGAGGGCGCTTAGGCATTGGGTAAGCGGGTCTGGGAGCAACCGCATTGGGAGCTGTGAAAATGCGGCCCCTGGGAAACCCCAGCACTTCATGTTCACGCGCGCCCTGTTTACTGTAAGTGATTAGAGCATCAAATTTACGAATGAACCGCTTTCGAACGGACATGCGTAGCGCTGATAGTCTGCTTTGGCGCATAGGAGATCCAAGCCCCCACCCAATCATCTTCCCATCCGTTTTTTGCATCCACCGCATCGCAGAAGGTGAATGTATATAGCGCGGGTTAGCTTCCATGATCAGCACCTGCGGCCGCCAATCTGATAACCATTCCACCAAACCGGACTGCCAGCACAGGTAAAATGGTCCATCGAAAAGATGATAGTTTTTTCCCCACCACATTTTTGCCGTTTGAGGTACCACACCACCAGTCAGTGCTTCATTTTTCCTGGGCTCACCAGCAAAAACACTGACATTGCCATTAAATTCATTTGCCAATGCGTTAAAAAATGGTACACGGTATGAAGGCAGCACCCGTTGCATCACTCCGATCCTAATTTGGACGGGTCCAATCATGGAATCACCTCAACACTCGAACCAGATGCAGTCTTAGTTACTTCTATCCTGGAAGGGAAAGCGTCTTTTAATTCGTCAAGATGTGTGATGACAAGGATCTTTTCAAAATCAGGACTAACCAGATTGATCGCCTCAACCAACCTCTGCCGTCCTTCAGCATCCTGACTGCCAAATCCTTCATCAATGACTAACGTCTGAAGGCGTGCACCGGACCGCTGTGCCAGAACGCGGGAGAGCGCCAAGCGAATAGCAAAGTTTATCCGAAACGCCTCACCGCCAGAGAACAATTCATATTCCCGGCTGCCTGCGCCATCGCGAATGATAATATCTAATGTTTGTTTCTTGTCCTCGCGTTTCTTATCACGATATTCGCGCTGGGTTTCAAAGCTCACCGACATCGCACCATTACTCAAACGATCCAGTATCTCATTAGCCTGTGTTTCAATCTGCGGGAGCGACTGCTCGATCAGCAGCGAGGGAATTCCGTTTTTTCCAAACGCAACTTCTAACATTTTCAACCGGGCAACCTGAAGTTTATCTTCATTTATCTTATTTTCGATCTGCACTTTTCTCTTGCGCAGCACCTTGAGCACATCGACAGCTTGTTTCGCGCCGCCTACCCGTAAGCGCAGCTTATTTTCTTCCTTCTGAATAACACCAAGCTCTTTTTCCAAACCAGCAAGATCTGGAAGCGTACGGCGCTGATCATCTACTTGTTTCTGTAATGACTCCTTCAAGATAACTATCTTATCCAAATCACTCTGCAGCTGCCCGATCTGTTTCTCATGCTCATCAGTTTCCCTGTGCAGACCTTCTTGTGCTGTTCGAGCCTGCTCTAACTCACGAAATTTATCCTCGATGCCGCGTAAGCCAAACTCCTCAATTCTAATCTTTTTATGCTGTTCTGGTGAATACTTCAACTTAGCAATTCTTTTCTCAAGGATTACCAATTCCTTTTTTGATTCTTCCTCCATCTTTGACTTATCCAACAGATCTGCAACTTCTTTCAGGCGTAGTGCGTCTTTTTCTTCCCACTCCTTTATTCTTTTTGTTCTTTCAGTAATCTGTTGGTCAAGAATTCCAGCTTCACTTTGGAGAGTGGTGAGTTTGGGGCGCATTTTATTAATTGAATCGATTTCCTTTTTCAAGCGTTGAATATCACTGGAACACTGCTCAATCTCGGTTTCATTTTTACGATAGAGGTCGCCAAGGTCTTTACCTCCGATATTCAATTTTTTGGTCATTTCTTGCTTATGTTCCCCACTTAGGTCCTGGCCACAGAGCGGGCAGTCAGCATCATGAGCATTATCAAGATATTCAATTCGATCTTTAAGTTCTTTCATCTTTAATCTAAGCTGGTTGTTTTCTCCCATCCGATCTGCTTTTTTCAGTTTGGAAGCATCTAATTCCACCTCTAATCGTTCAAATTCCTTTAGTTTTGGCTGGATTTGTTCGATTTGGTTTGTTTTTTCTGAAAGCGATCTTTGAATATCCGACTGCGCATTTTGGATAGATATGATCTCTTTTTGTTTTTGTTCCAGAGAGAGCCGTTCCTGGGCTAATCGTGCGGTTGCCGCTTGAATCTTCCCATTGATCTCACCCCTTCTAAGCTGCAATTGATTATATTCCATCCCTACGGTATCCAGACTGGAGAGCACCTTACGCACATCCTGCCAAGATTGATAATTCTTTTCTATCTCATCCGAATTCTGAAGGATTTTTTCTACGCTTGCCAGACTGACCTTACGGTTAGCAAGCAAGTCCTGGGTTTCCCTCAACCTTATTTTTAAAGAGTCAGCCTGTTCTGCGAATAAAATAATTTTTTCTTCGTCAGCTTCCAACTGTCTAATCTGCCCCCGCACCTTCCCTAAATATTCATCTTTACTCTCTCTCAAACTGGTTGTCTTCTTTAGCAACTCCTCAAAGTTTTTCAGGGTTGCGCAGCGGTCATCCTCTTCATTCAATTCATTGATCACTTCCACCAACAAGGACTGTTGCATCTTGACTTCATTCTGGACAGCCCGGCGGCGGCGCGCGGTTTCATCTCGATATGTTTCCCAAACTTCCAGTCCCAAGATGCTGCTGAGGATCTCTTTCCTTTTACCGGACGGCTGAACCGCAAACATATCAGCCTTCCCCTGTAGAAAGAAAGACGCATTCACAAAAGTTTCATAATCAAGGCGCAGTACTTCTTTAATACGGTCCTCGGTGGCACGAATTCCGGCCTCTGTGATCGGTTTCCACTTTCCATTTAAACTCATTACCTGGAATTCAAGGGTGGTACCTTTTCCGCGATGCTTTAAACGTTCAACCCGATAGTGTTCATTCTCATAGATAAACTCATATACTACCTGGCAGCTATCCATCCCGTTATTGATCAAAGCGTCATCATTTCGGCGGGCTTTCCCAAACAGCGACCAAGTGATCGCGTCAAACAAAGTGGATTTTCCCGCCCCATTCGCGCCTGATACACAAGCAACATTTATTTGAGAAAGATCAACAATGACCATGTCCCGATACGAAAGGAATCCATGCAAGGTTAACTTCTGGGGAATCATGGCGTATGTTCCTTTCCAATATCCAAGATGTCTGCACCCGTTTCAACCGACTGAATAATTTCTCCAGCCAGTTCGTTCAACACATCCAGATCATTGGTTTCTGGCGCTACCGTTTTCCAATATAACTCAAGCAGTTTACCGGGTGAAAGGTTCGTAATCTCCATATCGCCGGGAAGACGCAGCCGGGATGGGGACAAGGGGCGCCGAATTAGGTGAAATTCGAATGCGGATTCTGCGGCGCGTCGGATGGCTGCTTCATCAATCATCGCTTCCCAATCTCTTGGGTAAGTCAATATCAATCGAAATATAGTATCCAGGATCACATCTGGTGCCGGGATCGCTTTCATGATCTGTACCTGCACGCTCTCAGGATCATCTATGGTGACTGAGTGGCTGATGAATAGGCGCCCCTCTAATTTCATCCACTTAATTTTAGTCGGCATCCCTTTTTCAATTTCCACAATCACAAAGGTTTTTTCATCTTCGATCTCCCCAAAGTCCACTCTTTCGATTGACCCCGGGTAGATCACTGGGGGCTGCCCATCAGGATTGAGATTTTGGGCCCTATGGATATGCCCCAGCGCTACATAATCCAGCCGCTTATCCTTGACGAGAGAAGCGGTTAGCACCAGATCTTTGCCGAGCATAACACTGCGTTCATTACCATAAGAAGCTCCCTGCACAGATATATGGCTGGTGAGAACTGCTGGAAGCGCCGGATCAAGATCCTTAAAAAACTCTTCGATTATCCTGGTTATCTGGCTCTCCAGTTGATCATTGATTTCATCTGCCGCGGCACCAGTATCCGCAAAGGCCGCCGCCAATCCAGAGCGGTTTAGCCAGGGAATCCCGATTACCTGTATCGGAAGCCCATTCAAGTCATCAGGAGTTAGCAAGCAGGGCTTGCTGATCACGTGGATATGCGGCACCTGAAGCGTATCATATTCCTGCAGAGTATGTGCCCTGCCGGCGGCAGGCGATACATCGTGATTACCAACAACCAATAAAGTTTGGATGCCCGCTTCCGATAGACGCATCATCCTCTTTCCCCATTCACGCTGATAGGTCGGCGCAGGTGTGCGATCCCTGTAAGCATCGCCGGCAAAGATAACTAGATCAACCTTTTCTGAGACCGCGGTATCCACGATCCTGTCCAGTGCGCGTAAGAAATCCAGCACTCGTACTGGAAGACCGGTTTCTGGATCGCGCCTCCCCTGCCGAGCAAGGTCAATATGCGCATCAGCGAAATGCAGCAGTTTAATCATCGTTTTTAACCCAACCTCCTATATTCCTACATTCCTTATTTTACCTGTTCGCATAATCCCTTATTAATCTACTCTCTACGAATCATTCCATTCCTATAGGTATACTAACTATGGTATCAGAAGAGGAAAAAACATTCCCATTCCATATAAAAATATTATAAGCATCCATACAGCGCAGTGCTGAACAGCAAAAGTCAAAATCCACTGTGGAGTTTTTCTTCTTTGTGTCCATTAATCACCACGGAACATCTGTGTTGTGGGATACAATGAGCTTCTTTTTCATGGTTCAAATGAAACAGTGAATCTGTTCCAAAACATTCAAATACATATTATTATTAACCCATTGAGAAAAGCAACCTATTTGGAGAATAATCATGTGCGGAATTTGCGGCGTTATTAATAAGAAATATGAAAAGATCCCCGCGGTGGTTTCGATGGTAGATACCATGAACAATCTAATCGCGCACCGCGGTCCAGATGGAGAGGGCACATGGTTTCATCAGGGTGGATTCATCGGTTTTGGCCACCGCCGACTGAGCATCATCGACCTCGAGACCGGAAACCAACCCATGACTGATGATAGCGGCAACTGGATCGTCTATAACGGGGAGATCTACAACTACATTGAACTCCGCAAAGAATTGGGTGTGGAGCAGTTCACTACCACTTCTGATACAGAAGTGATCCTGCGTGCCTACCTGAAATGGGGAGCTGACTGTGTCCAGCATTTCCGCGGCATGTTCTCTTTTGTCCTTTGGGATGAACACAATAAACGTGTGTTCTGCGCACGCGACCGTTTTGGAATCAAACCATTCTATTTTTACCAGAATGGACCGCTGTTTTTCTTCGCTTCCGAACCAAAAGCCCTGCTCCCATTTGTAAAAGAGATACGTACAAACCTGGAAGCACTGAAAGAATATCTCGCGTTTCAATTCTGCCTGGACGGAAAAACGCTGTTTGAAGGCATTCACGAATTAAAACCCGCGCACACACTGACCATTAGCAGCGGGAAGATCAGGACACAAAAATATTGGGAAGTATTTTATGAACCGGATTTCTCCCACAATGAGATGTATTATGAAGAACAACTGCGAGACTTGATCAAGGATTCCATAAAGATCCACACCCGCAGTGATGTACCTATCGGTGCTTACCTCAGCGGCGGCATTGATTCCAGCGCGATTGCTTCTTTGGCATGCAGCGATGACCCTGAGAATTTTATGGGCTTTGTCGGTAAATTCGCTGAAGGACCAGAATATGACGAGAGTGCCTACGCCCGGGAAGTGGCGGAGAAGAATGGTTTTCCTTTAAAAGAAATCACTATCACGGCAGATGACTTCACAAATACCATCCGTAAAGTTATTTATTATATGGATTACCCATCCGCAGGTCCTGGAGCCTTCCCGCAGTACATGGTCTCACAAATGGCTGCCAAGCACCGCAAGGTTGTTATGGGGGGACAGGGCGGTGACGAGATCTTTGGTGGATATGCGCGCTACCTGGTTGCTTATTTTGAGCAGTGCATCAAAGCCGCAATCGACGGAACCATGGATAACGGTAATTTCATTGTCACGTATGAATCCATACTACCAAATCTGACATCATTACGCAACTACAAACCGCTTCTCCAGGAATTCTGGAAAGATGAACTGTTTGCCCCAATGGACCGTAGGTACTTCCGACTGATCAACCGAGCGAACACGATTGGTGATGAGATCAACTGGGGTATGTTGGAAAACTATTCCGCCTATCAGACCTTCCGCGGTATTTTCAATAGTGAAAACATTGGCAAAAAATCCTATTTTGACCTGATGACGCATTTCGATTTTAAAACTCTACTTCCTGCATTGCTGCACGTGGAAGACCGCGTCAGTATGGCACACGGATTGGAATCAAGGGTACCTTTCCTGGATCACGCGATTGTTGAGTTCGCCGCCAAGATGCCGCCGAATGTGAAATTCAAGAACGGTAACCTAAAACATATCCTGCGGAAAGCAGTCAGACCATTTATCCCTGAAAGTGTTTACGCACGAAAGGATAAGATGGGATTCCCCACCCCGTTATCTGAGTGGATGCGCGGACCAGCTAAAACCTTCATCATGGATGTCTTTTCTTCACAAAAAGCAAAGGACCGCGGATATGTTGATAATCAGGTAATCCTTAGTCAACTAGAAAACGAACCACGTTACAGCCGTAAGATTTGGGGTTTTCTGAATCTGGAATTATGGCATCAGGAGTTTAAAGATAAGGCGGCCGAATTTCAGGCTTTAAGAAAGAATTAATTCGCTTTCTGGTCCACAAATATATTATGGCAAGATATTGTGTTGGAAAACCACCAACCCAAGCTGCTCTTTACCGTGTAAGATTTTCTGGTATTACAGAAAAATGATTAACCTGTAATCAATCACGCCAATATCCGCGCCAAACACGCTGAATATCCCGCGAAGTGATAAAAGCTTTTGGTTCAATTTCTAAAGCGATATCCTGAACCTCCTGAGCTAATTTCCTCTGTACACTGCATTCCAGGATCTCGACGGTGCCATCTTTACCTATAGCAGGTATCTCTGTGACCGCGTGGCCGCGTGCCCGCAATTTTTCTGCTAATTCCTGCCCCCGTAAAGAGCTGATGATGGTGATATTAATATAACCAAACGCAAGGCGCTTTTCGATCATCATTCCAATCACATTTCCTGTAGCAAATCCAACTGAATAGGCAGCAATATTTAACAGGTTATCCAGGTCATTAATTACAGAACCAAACGCGAGAATAAACAAAGTGGTCTGCAGGACGCCCAGAATCCATGTTACTGCGCGCATCCCGCGCATCACAGTCAGCATACGAACTGTGTCAAGCGACATATTGAGTAATCGGAGGATGAAAATTCCAAAAGCGATCAACCAAACATTAGTAGATGAGAAAAAAGCATTCATGCGTATCCTTTTTTGTCTTATTTACTTTTCTTCATGGCCGGAAGGTACATCTTCTTAATGTAATCCTTTAGCATGCGGCGTGTGCTGAACTGCCAGGCAAGCGTGCGCATGTTTTCTTTTATTTTCGCAATCCACTCAGGCGAGGCATCACCCATTGCACGATTCTGATAATACAGGGGGATAATCTCATATTCCAATGTATCATATAAACTGGCTGCATCTTTTGCGTCCTGCTCATCTGGATCATCATAATCCACATCATTCCCAATTGCCCAGCCATTGCTGCCGTTATATCCTTCCCGCCACCATCCATCTAGGACAGAGAAATTCAATGTACCATTGAGGGCTGCTTTCATACCTGAAGTGCCGGATGCCTCGTTGGGACGGCGCGGCGTGTTCATCCAAACATCCACGCCCTGCACAAGCAAGCGGGCTATATTGAGGTCGTAATTCTCAAGGAAGACAATCCTGCCGCAAAAACGATAATCCTTTGCCGCCCGATATACCTGTTGGATAAGTAATTTTCCTGGTTCATCCGACGGATGGGCTTTACCTGCCAAAATGATCTGCACGGGCATATCCCGATCCGTCACCAGGCGCAGCAGGCGATCGTAATCTGAGAATATCAGGCCTGCGCGTTTATAGGAGGCAAAACGGCGGGCAAACCCGATCGTCAGCGAATATTGATCGAGCATAACCCCATCCGCAATCACCTGTGACGCATGTCGTTTTCCGGTCTGCCAGTGATCACGGGCGCTTTCAATAGCGTAATTGATCAGTTTTCGTTTCAGATGCCGGCGCACATCCCACAGTTCCAGGTCGGGAATACTTTCAACCCGCGTCCACAGACCAGGCTCATCCAGATGGCTGTACCAATCCATACCAAAGTATCGTTCAAACAAAAGGCGCATCCTGCGAGCAAGCCAAAAACCAATATGAATACCATTGGTGATGCTTTCAATGGGTACCTCGTCAGTTTTCTTTTCAGGCCAAAGAAAATTCCACATCTCTCGGGCTACCTCGCCGTGCAGTTCTGAAACCGCGTTGGTGTGGTTGGATAAGTGCAGCGCAAGCACTGGCATACTGAAAGTATCACCCCAGGGCTGGGTCTGTTTCCCGATCTCAATGAACTGATCTCGCGTTAACCCCAACGCATCCCAATAACCGGAAAAATACTTGTCAATCAGCCACAGCGGGAACTGATCGTTTCCCGCAGGAATTGGTGTGTGTGTAGTGAACACATTACTCATCCGCACTATGGCTGCCGCTTCATCATAGCTGCTGCCCTCCTGAACGATCTCACGTACACGCTCAAGCGTTAAGAACGCGGAATGCCCTTCATTCATGTGCCAGAGAGATGGCTGATAACCCAATCGACGCAGAGCACGCACACCTCCAATGCCAAGGAGCATTTCCTGCGAGATACGCACTTCCAAATCGCTGCTGTAAAGACGTGAGGTCAGAGTCCGGTCGGTTGGTTGGTTATCCGGGATGCTGGAATCAAGCAAGAACAGCGGTACGCGCCCAACCTGAATCATCCAGATTCTTGTTTTGACTTCACGACCAGGCAGTCCAACAGAAATAGTAATTGGACTTCCTGTTTCATCGACTATCGAAATGATGGGCATTTCCTCAAAATTAAAATGATAATAACTTGTTTCCTGCCATCCGTCTTCAGTTATATTCTGAACAAAATATCCCTGCTCATAGATAAAACCAACACCAATAAGCGGCAGGCCCAGATCACTGGCTTCTTTGAGATGGTCCCCGGAAAGTATCCCCAAACCTCCAGCATAAAACGGCATGGATTCATGCAGCCCGAACTCGAATGAAAAGTATGCCATCTGGCTGTTTTTTAATCCTGGATAATCTTTCTCAAACCACGCGCCTTCGCCACTCATATAAGTGTCATACTCAGCCATTACGCGATTATATTCTTCCAGGTAATGGGTGTCTTTTTCAGCGTCTTTTAGCCGCTGCGGTTCGATCTGGCGCAGGAAAATGATCGGGTTGTGGTTTACCGTCTCCCATAATCGCCTGTCTAGTTGTAAGAATAGACGCATCCCATTGGGATTCCAAGCCCACCATAAGTTATACGCTAATTCACCCAAACGTTCGATGCGTTTAGGCAGCTTAAAATGGTTGGGGAAATCCTTGCGGAAATTTTTCTTCATATAGAGCGCTCCTCTGGCAGAATAAACGCGTGATTGTACCATGCAAAAGTATTTTACCGCATAGCCGACCGCTCATTTTTGCTTTCCAAAAGTTCATTTATAATAAACTGGATGATACAAACCGCCATACAAAGGAAATTCTTTAATGCCTGAAGGAATCTATCGCTTCCCGAAGGGTTTTTTATGGGGAACAGCAACAGCAGCCCACCAAGTTGAGGGGCAAAATGAAAATAACAACTGGTTTGTATGGGAGAATGAACCCGGTCGGATCTTCCAGAGCCAACAAGCGGGGTTTGCCTGCGACTGGTGGAACGGGCGCTGGAAAGAAGACCTAACAAACGCCGCACAAGACGGGCAAAATTCTCACCGTTTCTCGATTGAATGGAGCCGCATCCAACCCTCCCCAGATACCTGGGATGAAAATGCCGTCGATTTTTACCGCGAGATGCTTAAAGGAATGCGTTCGCTCGGCCTCAAACCAATGGTTACCCTTCATCATTTCACCGACCCGTTGTGGATTTACGAGAAAGGCGGATGGGAAAATGATGCCACGCCCCGCCACTTCGCAAAATTTGTTCGTAAAGCCGTGGCCGCCCTCAAAGACCTAGTTAATTTATGGATAACGGTAAACGAACCGGCTGTGTATGCGAACGGAGGATATCTTGAGGGCAGCTTTCCTCCTGGAAAAAGTAATTTAGGTTCCGCGTACACGGTTATGCGCAATATGCTTAAAGGCCACGCGGCTGCCTATACGATCATCCATGAATTACAAAAAGACGCTCAAGTTGGTTACTCAAAGAACTACCGCGGTTTAGAACCCTCCCGCGCATGGTTCCCACCCGATATATGGATCACTAATTTTTCTTCGAAAAGTTTTAACAATGCTTTCTCAAATACGCTTGTGGATGGAAAATTCAGGTTCGCGTTAAAAAAAGAAACTATATCGGAAGCGATTGCCACCCAGGATTTTATCGGTGTGAATTATTACAGCACTGACAAGGTCGTATTTAAACCATTCGGAGTAAAAGATATTTTTCACCGCCGATACTATCCAGAAAATGCGCGGGTCAGTGGAACAGGGTTCATTGCCAACATACCACGTGGAATGTACGCGGCACTGAAATGGGCACACCAATTCAACCTCCCAATCTATGTCACTGAGAACGGTGTGGAAGATTCCACGGACAACATGCGCCCCGCGTATATTATCGAACACATTCACCAGATCTGGCGAGCGGCAAACTTCAACTGGCGTGTAAAAGGATACTACCACTGGTCGCAAGTGGATAATTTTGAATGGGAACGGGGATGGTCACAGCGCTTTGGGCTCTGGGGTCTGGATCGTAAAACACAGAAACGCATCCGCCGTAAAAGTGTAGATCTTTATGCCGCTATCTGCAAAGAAAACGGCATCAGTTCCGAGACCGTACGCATATATGCGCCAGAAATCTTCGAGAAATTATTTCCAGGTTAACGGGTAATGTGGATTTCTTAATTAATGGATATAATGTAGTGCCATTATCAACAACAAGGATTGTTTATGCAAAAATCAATTTAAACAATTCTTCTCCTTTCACTAAGTTTGATGATTCTGACAGCATCAGTGATTGCCCCAGGATCCATCGTCTCGGACGATCCTGATCCAGCACCCGCGCAGAGCCCCACGCCAATCCCGATCGGCCCCGGTAGTATTCAATTCGGCACTTTACCCTGTGATCCCTCGCAGGTACACGGCTTATATTTCTATTCTGTGAATTGCCCGCACTGTATAGTAGTCCTGAATGATGTGCTGCTGCCCATGCAAAATGAGTTAGGCACAAAGCTGCACATCCGTCTGATCGAGATTGATTACGCGGAAAATTATGAGCTATTGATCAGAGCAGAAGATCATTTTTCTGTTAAGCCTGAGGAAAGAGCTATTCCCACATTGATCATTAACGGGCAGGTTCTGATCGGAGAAGACGCCATCCGAGAAAACCTGCGCGATATATTGTCGAGCAGGGCATCCTGAGCGGTGGTATTCCCTGGCGCCGGATATTCCCGATTTTGATCCAGCAGCGATCATCTCGGAAGAGAACGCTGGTGTGGACGCGGAAATCTGCACGATTGACTCCGACGATACCCGTGAAACCGGCGCCCCAATTTATGCAGCATATTTTTTTCAGACCGGATGTGATTCCTGCAGCCGAGTGGAAGCCGACCTGGCTTACCTGCGCAGCAAATATCCTCAACTGATTGTTGAAAAATTCAATGCCTATGACAACGCAGCTTTAGGGCTTTGGCTGGCAGACCGCGCAGGGCGTGAGGATTTCCATTCACAATCCGTATTTATCAGCAGCGAAGCATGGATCGGTGAGGGAGAGATCACACCTGATGCGATCGAGACCGCACTGCAGTGTTTTGCCCAAGAAGGGTCTCCAAAGGTTTGGGAAGCATTTGATGAGGAACAGGGAAGTTTAAATATCATTGACCAATTTCGCAGCATAAGCTGACTGACAATTGTTTTAGCCGGCCTCGTGGATGGATTGAATCCGTGCGCGTTCGCGACATTAATCTTCTTTATCTCTTATCTAACCATATCAAGGTGGAAAGACAACGAAGTAATAATCGTGGGAATCTCATTCACATTAGGTGTTTTTATCGCCTACCTCGTGGTCGGACTGGGATTCTATAAAGTACTTGATTTATTGGGAAATATACTAAACATAATTGCCCGCTGGGTATATGGATTTACCGCACTGCTGTGCATCACGCTGGCAGTGTTCAGCTTTATGGATGTTGCCAAAACAAGTAAGGGGAAACTGGAAGACATGTCGCTTAACCTCCCAAAAGGACTGCGCAAGCGTATCAATGCCGTGATCCGTAAAGGGCGCAGCACGAACCGCTATGTGATTGGAGCATTCGCGACCGGGTTGGTGATCTCCCTTTTAGAGCTTGCCTGTACCGGGCAGGTTTATCTTCCTACTATCATCTTTGTCAGCAGTATGCCCGAACTGCGCCTGAGGGCAATCTTTTATCTGATCATCTACAACCTGCTTTTCATCCTGCCCCTGATAGTTGTTTTCATCCTGGCATATTATGGGACATCCTCAAAAGACCTTACCCGCTTTCTCCAAAAACATGCCGCGATGGTAAAAATCGGTTTGGGGATCTTATTCTTCGCTCTGGGAATATGGCTGCTTCTTTCTGCGATCACTTAATCTGAAATCAATCTGAAAAGAGAAACCCTTTCCACATTACTGGAAAGGGTTCTTTCAAAGAAAGTCCGTAACGAACCCTACTAGAACAACCTCAACGCCTATCACCAAGGCAACGATAGCTGATAACAAACTCTAGACATTGCGCGAAGTTGGATCTTTATGCCATTCATTGATCAGCAGCCAAATGCCGATTTCATAGAAAATGGGCGCGATTATGATCGAATAAAGACTGTTCCCCACCATAGTTGCTGACTGAAAAAGTCACGCCTGCTGGCAGTGCGGACAGATGTGAGTGCCGCGCTGCCCAACGATCAAGCGCTTGATCTGCGTGCCGCATTCGGGACATGGTTCGCCTGTGCGTCCATAAACGTTAAAGTGATTCTGGTAATCCCCACCGCGATACACCCAATCAATGCTAGCACCATTATGACGGATACCTTCCTGTAATACAAAACGGATAGAGTCTAACAGGCTGGCGCTTTCTTCCTTTGAAAGCGTATTAGAACGCCTGAGTGGGTGCAGTTTTGCCCGGTACAATGCTTCATCGGTGTAGATATTTCCCATACCGGCCAGGAAATGTTGATTCATTAATAAGGGTTTTAACTGACGTTTGTGCTGCTGGAGCAGCCCGTGGAAGCATCCCGCATCCAGCGCTTTATCCAAAGGTTCAGGTCCCAAATCCCCTAAAATTTCAGCGGGATCCGAAGCCAACCACACGCGCCCAAACTTGCGGGGATTATTGAATGCCAGACGGAATCCACTGGTAAACACAAGCACCAGACGGTCATGTTTCTGCAGGGGTATTTCTCTGCCGGTCTTATCTATAATCCTTTCCATGCGCAGGTCACCGCTCATGCGTAAATGGATCAAGATCGTATCTTTTGATAAAGTGAAGACCAGAAACTTCCCGCGCCGCCATACCGATCGAATAATCTTGTTCTTTACACGCGCGATGAAATCGCCAGGCAGCTGGTTTGCTAAAGTGCCTTCCCACAGGACCAGCGCATCCTGAATCTCACGATCAATGATAGAAAATTCCGCACCACCATGAGCGCCCATTAGCGTTTTGGCGATGGTTTCAACTTCGGGGAGTTCTGGCATTTTTTCAATTCTCCTATACATTAATAGAGGTGGGCATAAGCCCACCTCTAATCGAATCTATTCCAAATCATTCGTTGAATAACTGACCCACACTGCGGCCTTCGTTGGCCCGGCAGATCACCTCGCCCAAAAGCGACGCGATAGTGATCACTTTCAATCGGCTGCCGAACTTGGCTTTTTTATCAGCTGAAATGGGGATAGTATCCGTGGTAATGAAGCGCTTCACAGGCAGAGCAACCAGTTTTTCAACCGCACCGGGGGAAAGCACTGGATGGATAAAAACAACCGTGATACTTTTCGCGCCATGTTCTTTAATCAGGTTAACTGCTGTCCCAATCGTGTTCCCGGTGCTGATCTCCTCATCCAGTACAATGCAGTCGCGGTTGGTGACATCACCGATGAGAGTCAGCGCTTTAGCGCTGGGCACATTGGATAAGCGCCGTTTTTCAATAAAGGCAAGGGGAATATCCAGGCTGGTCGCATAGTTGCGCGCTTTCTTGGCGAAACCCAGATCCGGCGAAACCATGACCGGCTTTTCCATTTTACTCACCAAGTCCTTCATGTGGTCAATAAGCACATGGTAGGCATACAATATATCCCCGGGGATCGAGAAGAACCCTTGGATCTGATCTGCGTGCAGGTCAAAGGTCATGTAGCGGTCTGCGCCTGCCACCTCGATCATATCTGCGACCAGGCGGGCAGTGATCGGTACTCTGGGCTGGTCTTTCTTGTCGGAGCGTGTATAACATAGATACGGGACAACAGCCGTGATGCGCGCCGCGGAATCAAGACGTAAGGTCTGGATCAGAATCAGCATCTCCATCAGGTTGTATTGCACCGGGATGCTGGTAGATTGAATCACATAACAGTCCTGCCCACGCACGCTAGCATGCAACTTAACAAATATATTCTCGTTCGGGAAAGTTACAATATCCCGACCGCACAATGGTAAATCAAGGTAAGACGCGATGCTTTTAGCGAGATCAGGAGTAGATGTACCGGTATATAAATGCACATTGCCGTACATCGCCGGGTTCCCACGTAGATGCTTGGAGATACTCATTCATAACCTCCGATCTTCTCTTCTACTTTCCACTCACTCTTAAGTATACTCATAATGAACACATCCACATACTTTCCTCTCATAAAGCGTGCCTGGCGTAAACGGCCTTCAACGGAAAATCCTGCCTTTTCATAGCAACGCTTCCCGCGCGGATTGGTCTCATAAACATGCAGATAGATGCGGTTAATATTGAGATTCTCAAATCCATGGCCGACTATCAGGCGCATAGCTTCGGTACCATATCCCTGATTCCAGAACCGCTTTTCACCAATGGAAATGCCAACCTCAGCCCTGCGGTCATGCTGGTCAATATGCGTAAAACCCAGGTTGCCGATGAGAACCCAATCCTTACCTTGCTTTACTTCAATACACAATGGATGTTCATCCACAGGTCGGTTGAGCATGTCCGCGTACCATTTCTCTTCCTGCCCCATTGAGAGGGGCTGGACCATCATCAGGTTGCGGCGTACTTCCGGATCGTTGAACCAGCTGACAAACGCCTGCAGATCCTCTTTTTCCAACCCTCGTAAACGGACACGTTTTCCAATAATCACACAAAACTCCTACGGATGCAGTCGGTTGGGACCGCGGAACAGGTACACAGTTTCACGGATATTGGGTAATTTGAGCAAAACCATCAGCAGACGGGAAAGTCCCATGCCAAAACCGCCGTGCGGCGGGCATCCATAGCGGAAGAAATCCAGGTAAAACTGGATGCTCTCCAATCCCAGGCCGTATTCCAACGCCTGCTTCTTGAGGATCTCATAGCGGTGTTCGCGCTGGGCGCCAGTGGCGATCTCCAGGCCGCCCGCAATGAGGTCAAAACTGCGCGTCAATTCCGGGTTTTCCGGATGGCGCATATGGTAAAAAGGCCGAACCGTGATGGGCCAATCAATAAGGTAGAAGAATTCATTGTTGAATTCCTTCTTAACATAATCTGCGATCGCGCGTTCTCCACCCGGGTCCAGATCGCCCTTGCGCTCCGGCGGTAATTTATAACCGATCTTCTTGAGGATGGCCGTTGTTTCCGCCATTGTCAAGCGCGGAAAAGGCACATCGGGTACATTAACCTCAATGCCGAAAATATCCTTGATCGCCTTGCCCAATTCATCTTTCACCCGCTGGAACGCATACTGCAGCCAGCGCTCAGTGAACTGGAGGACATCTTCATGGGATTCAATCCATGACATCTCGATATCCAGTCCGGTGAATTCGGTCATATGGCGGGATGTGAAAGAGGGGTCCGCACGAAATACGGGACCAATTTCAAACACTTGTTCAAACCCGGCCGCCATCGCCATTTGTTTGTAGAACTGCGGGGACTGTGCCAGGTATGCTTTACGCTCAAAGTATTCCACTTCGAACAACTCGGCTCCGGATTCGCTGGGAGTGCCCATAATCTTGGGAGAATGTATCTCAATGAAGCCTTCCTTCACCCAATGTTCGCGCATGGCGTGTTCCAACAGCGTCTGCACACGGAAGAGCAGCAAGTTCTTTTCGCGGCGCAGGTCCAGATAGCGCCAATCCATACGAAAATCAATGGCCGGCATGTTGTCTTCATCAAAAGGATCAAACGGAAGAGGCGCCTCCGCGTTATTTTCAACAATCAGGCCGTGCAACTGGATCTCTAACCCGCCCAGTTTAACGATATCGTTCTTGACCACTTTACCCGTCACGGAGAGCGCGGCTTCAGTACCCAGCGCTGAGATCTGCTCCCCTAATTCAGGATTCTCGGGGCGGTAGTGGGCTACCTGCACCAATCCAGTCCGGTCTCGCAGGATAAGGAACTGCATCTTCTTCTGATCGCGCAGGATTTGCAGCCACCCCTTGATAGTTACCACTTCATCAATGTGATCATTAAGATCACGAATTACGGTTCGCGTCATAATTACTCGATTTCTCCTCTTAAAAGAACTTCTTAAATGATTGTATCCCACTTATTATATGTCTGGCAAGAAGGCCGCTTTATTTGAGCAAATCCCGCGCGGCCTGATAGGGTGAACGCTTATGGTCCGCCACCAACCGAAGGATTTTTTGCATTTTCTCTTGATTGGTAGGATCATTCCAGGCATCATAGAGTGAATCCCTGACCAAGCGTTCCAGAAGGTCCTTCAGGCGCGCTGTTGAACGGGTTTTCCACTCTCCGCTCTCACGCAGATAAGCACGATGTGCGTTCACCACCGCTGCCAATTCATCCACGCCTTCCCCATTCAGGGCGGATGTCTTAATAACCGCCACCTGCCACCTGCTGTGTAATTTTTTATCGGATGGCGCGCGCAGTTCCTCTCCCACCGCCAGCATCGCCGCAAGCACCTGCGCAGTGCCCTCGGCGGCAGCTTTATCGGACTTGTTGACGACCAGCACATCCGCGATCTCCAATAGGCCCGCTTTCGCCGCCTGAATATCATCTCCGAGACCGGGTGCCTCCACAACGATCGTGGTGTGGGCCAGGCGCGCGATTTCCACTTCGGATTGGCCGGCGCCAACTGTCTCGATTAGAATGATGTCAAACCCAGCCGCATCCATCGACAGCGCGGCGCTGCCCGCTGCCCAGGCAATCCCCCCCAGTGCTCCGCGCGACGCCATTGAACGAATAAAAATGTCCGGATGTCCGGTGAGGTCGCGCATACGCACGCGATCACCCAGCAGCGCGCCGCCGGTGAAGGGGCTGGTTGGGTCCACCGCGATGATACCGATCTTGTGAGATGATTTCCCTTTTTTCCCGCCCACCATGTTCAGCGCGAGGCGGTTAACAAGGGTTGATTTTCCTGACCCGGGTGGACCAGTCACGCCAATAATATGCGCTTTTCCAGTATGGTGAAATAATTTATCCAATACAGCGTAATGATCCGGAGAATCATTTTCAATGTGTGTGATCAGTCGGGAAAGCGCCAATCGATCCCCTTTCAGCACTTGTTCTGCCAGATCCGCCATGTTATCCCGCTTACTCGGAAGCCGCCGCCCGCACATCTTCAATTACCTGCGTGGTGGACGTGCCCGGACCGTACACCGCCCGCACACCCATTTCTTTCAATGCCTTCCCATCTCCCTCAGGGATGATGCCACCCACGAACACCCGCACCGCATCCTGACCACCATCTTTGAGCAGTTCAAGGATGCGCGGGACAAGCGTCATATGCGCACCTGAAAGAATAGACAGCCCCACCACGTCCACGTCCTCCTGCAACGCCGCTGAAGCGATCATCTCCGGGGTTTGGCGCAGCCCGGTGTAGATGACCTCCATCCCTGCATCGCGCAGAGCGCGGGCAATCACCTTTGCCCCTCTATCGTGGCCATCAAGGCCTGGTTTTGCGATCAGTACGCGTATTTTCTTATCCATATGATTTTTTCTCTTCATTTTAAATTATACCAACGCAGCCGCAGACCGAATGGAAGAATCATTTATAATCCACAATATGATGGGAAATAAGCGGCTGCCATTTTCTGTATTCATCCTGTTTCTTTTCCTGGCCACAACCTTCAGCGCTTGCGGAAAAGGCGCAGGAGATAGCGGAAAAGATATCCACTCAGATGCATCCAATACGCCGCTTGAAAATCCCATAGAAACAGGCAATGGCGGCGCTAAGGAGATAAACTCCGAAACAATGAACGTACCGCCGGTGATCAACCCGCTGACCGGTCTCCCCGTGGAGGATCCACAGCGCCTGGAACGGCGCCCTGTGATGGTTAAAGTATCCAACTACCCTCGTGATGGGCGCCCGCACGCTGGATTATCCTACGCAGACATCGTCTTTGATTATTTCATCGGCTACGGCACCAATCGCTTTTTAGCGCTATATTATGGTCAGGACGCCTACAAGATCGGGCCGGTCCGTTCCGGGCGGAGGGTGGACGCGGAACTTGTCACAATGTACAGCGGGGTGCTGGCATACGGCAGTGCGGATGAGGATACCGACGCGGTGTTAGTTACCACGCTGGGCGAATACGCTCTCTCTCACCTGGAAGCAGACTGCCCGGCATTCTGCGGCACCAGCACACACAGCGCAACCGGTGTGTTCGCCAATTCTGAGGCGATCAGCGCCCATGTAAGCGCAATGGGGTGGAAGAACGGCAAACCGGACCTGCCAGGGATGGTGTTTGATGACCAACCGCCCGTTGATATGCAGCCCGCGGATCAAATAACTATTCTATTCAATTACTACAATCGCGGCGAATGGCACTATGATGCCGCTTCTGGCAAATACCTGCGATGGATCGAATTTATTGAGAATGAGGGAGAAGAAATTGAAATCATGGAGATGATCCCGCTGACTGACCGCCTGACCGGTGAGCAGCTGGCTTTTTCGAATATCATCATCCTGTTTGCTAATTACACCGAGCTGGCGCCCAGCGCGCACATGATCGATATATGGGACAATAACAACGGCCTGCCAGCGTATCTGTTCCGCGACGGCGGGATGGTAAGCGGAGAATGGGCATCCGCGAACGACAGCGATCCGCTGCAGTTCACCAACGCGGATGGCAACCCGATGGCACTCAAGCCGGGCAGCACCTGGATCGTGATAACCGGGTTGAGCTCTTTATTCCATGAAGTCCAGTCGGGGCACTGGGAAACCTTCTTCTCCCTCCCGTAAAGATCCATGTTGGCTGTGTCATCGCGAGAAACAAAGTGATGAAGTGATCTTCTTCTTACAATAAAATTGTATCAAATATATAAAAATGTCATTTGAGCAGGAGATTGCCAAACCCCGAGAGTATGCTGCGCGATTACAGATAAAATTTGAGAGCCCGCTCTCGCGGGCTCTCTGGTCTCCAGACGTGCTTTATTTCTTCTTGCTTTTCGCTTTCTTTCCCTTGGTCTCATCAACTTTCGGTTCACGGTTTACGATCAACATCACTGCGCCAACCACAGTCAGTACAGGTCCGCTCGCGAGTAAAAGTAATAAAATGGCAAAACTAACACGCCCAACACTTCCGTCATGCATATTGAGAAAGTATCCGCGGTTATTAGAGAAGGGCTTAAAACCTCTCCTGCCGTCCATCATCACGCCATACGCGAACCATTCACTTCGGTCAGAATCACTTTCTTCCCGGTTCTCTTTATCGAAATCTCCATCCCCATCAGAAAAGCGACCTTTCAACATTGGGAATTCTCCGGCTTTAACGGATTCCTGAAATTGCGCCATGAGTGAGCGAGCGCGTACATATACGCCCACCTCGACCGCCATGCCTAACAAACCAAGCACGAGGCAGATCCATGCAATTGTTTTTACTGTCTTATTCATTTTCTTTTCCTTTCATATCTTATCTACCTTGATTGATCTTGTAACCGTCCCCCACCACCACCTCCTCCGGTAACCCGGTGCACGCCGCCCATTATGCCAAAACCACGACCGAATCCGGTACCAACCGGATTAGTGACAATGATCAATTGGTCCCCCTCCATGAGATCCCCACTGATAATCTCAGTAAACGCCTCTGAGCTGGCACCCACTTCCACTCTCACTGGAATGGGAGTACCGTTCTCGCCCACTATCATTACTAAATTGTTCCCATTTATATTCCTGAGTGTCTGGTTGGGAACAAGCAGCGCGTCCTCCGCCTGGCTGGTAATAATACTCACCACAGCCGTGAAACCCAGCTTGACCGACGCATCTCCATCTACGATGGTCACTGTCACACGGAACTCGATGGTGCCGCTCTTATCCATTCCTGCAGAGGAAATACTGGACACAGAACCACTGTATTCCTTATACGGCAGCGCGTCGAAAGTGATCACAACTGGATGCCCGATCTCCACTTTGCTGATATCGATCTCCGATACATCCACGTTCACGACCAGATTATCAAGGTCGTCTAGTTGTACTGCCTGTGTACCACTCTGGATCATCTCGCCAGGTCTTGAACTGATCTCAGTCACTGTCCCATCAAAGGGCGCAATGATCTTGGCCATATTGACTGTGTTCTGGAGCGCTTGCACGTTGGCTTCCGCCGCAGCAATCTCCTGGCTGTTGTCCAGCAGGCGTTTGTACGCAGCACGGGCTTGTTCGACTGCCGCTTTGGCCTGGTCATATTCAATGAAATCTGTTTCCACATCCAGGTCGTAAGGATGCCCAAGGATCTGGTTGAGCGCGCGCAGGTAGCTGTCCCGTTCCAGGTCAGTTGTTTGGATAGCTTCATACGCTTCGATCAGCGCCGGATCATCTTCATTCAGCGTTTTCCGCAGCACTTCATAATCCGACTCCAACACCCACATCGCTTGCTTTGCTGATTCATAATTGGCGAGTACCGCATTTATACGTTCATCAGAAGACCCACCGTAATTCCAGGCATCCCGATCTTCTTTCGCATCTCTCAGCGTCCATTCCGCGTCAGAAAGCGTTTGCAAAGCGGTTTGGAAATCTGAGTCCGCGTTAAGCAGGTTTTCCAACGCAATGTGCGCGTCCAGCAATGCTGATTGCGCCTGCAGGGATTCTTTGGACCATGAGCTGAGCTCCAGTTCTAAGAGGACATCATCCTTTTTAATCTGGTTCCCGATTTGGAGGTCAAATTCCCCAACAACTCCATCGGAGTGCCAGGTGATGACCGCGGAAGGTTGAGCTTCCACATACCCTACTTCACTAATGCTTTCAGTGATAGAACCACGGCTGACCTGCACATACTGCACGTTTTTCGCATTGGTATTTCCTCTCGGGATGAAAATCACAAGCGCAGCCGCTAAAATCAGCAAGACGCCGCTTCCAATCCACACCAGACGTTTCTTCGCCTGATAAAAATCAATCAACTTCTCTTTGATATTATTCATGTCCATTTTATTTCTCACCCTAATCCTCTTATTCTGTCCGCAGTGCTTCAACCGGTTCAAGTTTCGCCGCTCGCCTTGCAGGATAAATTCCAAATACTAGGCCCACCGATATAGAGAAGAGCACAGCCAGCAGGATGGAATCCATGTTTAATTTCGCATTCAAGGCAGTACCACCCATGACTGCAACCTGGCTTATGGCTGAAGAGATAGCCCAACCTAGCAGAACACCTATAATGCCACCGACCAAACCGATGATAAGCGATTCCACCATGAACTGCAGCATGATATCCTGATCACGCGCGCCAACCGCTTTTCGTAGGCCGATCTCTTTGGTACGTTCGACGACAGACACTAACATTATGTTCATGATACCGATCCCACCAACAAGCAGGGAGATAGCAGCGATGCCGCCAAGGAACACTGTCAGCACACCGGTGATAGATGTGGCAGCTTCGGTGAATGTTTCCTGCGAGAAGACTGTAAAATCATTTTCTTCATCACCGGTAATGCGGTGGCGGCTGCTCAGAATGTTGGTGATCTCGTTCATCGCATCGCCCATCACTTCTGAGTTGGCAGCGCTCACAGAGATCAAGCCGACTTCTTCATATGCGCTGGATCGAGTAATCAAGCGCGACTGCGCGGTTGAAATGGGTACATAGACCTGATTATCGGATGAGCCAAAGGCAGTGCCGCCTTTTGATTCAAGCACACCAACCACCTGGTACAGGTTATTACCAATCCGCAGCTTGCTTCCCAAAGCATCAGTGGTTGAACTAAACAATTCATTCATGATATCTATACCGATTACTACGACAGTTGCATGATTATCTACATCTTCCTGTGAAATGAATCTACCAACCGACACTTCTTCATTCCGGACAAAAGAATAATCGGGGGTCAGCCCAGTTATTGATGCGGACATACTATTACCTCCGAAGGCCACATCCTTATTCGTTGATACTATCGGAGCCACCGCCAGGACACTGGGGGCTCCGCCTGATTCAAGGATCGCTTCCGCATCTGCGAGTGTCAGCGGTTCAGGATTAGTCGCGTCATTATTAACAGACACGAACAGAAGATTAGAACCCATTGATTCGATCGAGCCCGTGATCGATGATTCCGCGCCCTTACCAATCGCCAGCATTGAGATGACTGCCGCAACACCGATGACGATACCGAGCATAGTCAATCCTGTCCGTAATTTATTCGCATTGAGGCTTTCCAACGCCTCCTTAAAGAATCTCCAACTATTAGCCATTTTGCACCCTTCCATCAAACAACCGCACGGTCCGCTGCGTAAATGACGCAACTTCTGGATCATGGGTCACAATGATCAGTATTACCCCTTTTTCTTCGTTCAAACCTAACAGTAGAGCCATGATCTCATTCCCGGATTTTGAATCCAGGTTACCGGTAGGTTCATCCGCCAGTACAATCGCGGGATTATTCACCAGCGCGCGTGCGATCGCCACCCGCTGCTGCTCTCCGCCAGACAGCTCGTAGGGCTTATGGGTCATGCGGTCTCCCAAACCGACGCGAACGAGCAATTCTTCCGCCTTCTGTTTGAGATCCAAGCGTCCATTATTCCGCCGATAGCGCAGCGGCATCATTACATTTGATAATGCAGTCGATCGCGACATCAAGTTATAGGATTGAAAAACAAATCCTACCTGACGGTTGCGAATATCAGCTAATTGGTCCCCATCAAGATTCCGCACATTCTTTCCATTGAGGAGATATTTTCCACTCGTAGGACGGTCCAGGCAGCCGATAATGTTCATCAGCGTTGATTTACCAGACCCGGAAGGTCCCATGATTGCAACGACCTCTCCTTTTTTGATCGTCAGTGAAAGCCCGCGCAGGGCATGCACCTCGACAGCGCCCATCTGGTAGGTCTTAAAAAGGTTAACTGCTTTAACTACGTTCTGTTTTTTTGTCATTGTTCTGCCTACCTATCATCAGGTCTTTCCCTGCCAAATCTATCGCCAGGTCCACCCCCATTGGTCACCTGGTTCATTTGACGCATCATACTGGGATCAAACCCATCCGCATCTGTTGATAATGCCAGAGTAACTGCCAGTTGGTCGCCGACAGCAAGATCACCACCAATCACCTGCGTGTGCACATCGGAAGTTGCGCCCAGTTTCACCGGTACCGCGGTCATACTGCCATCCGCATTGACGCGCATGACAACAGAAACGCCATTCTGGCTGAGGATAGCCTGGGTTGGGATGAGGAGCGCGTCCTCTACCTGGCTGGTAATGATACTCACTACAGAAGTGAAACCCGGTTTGACTGCTTCATCCGCGTCTTCCAACTTTACGCTCACGCGGAATTCGACCACACCGCTCTCATCTGTTCCAGCCGAGGAGATAGACTCCACAAACCCGGAGTATTCCTGGTTCGCCAGTGCATCGAAGGTAAGGATAACGGGTTGATCAATTTCAACTTTGTTGATATCCACCTCTGAGACATAGATGTCCACCATCAGGTTATCAAGATTATCAATACGCACAGCTGTTGTTCCTTTGGATGCAAGTTCCCCGCTCACCGCGCGGACTTCCGTTACCGTTCCAGCGAAAGGAGCGATGATCTTGGATTGATTGATGATGTTCTGCAGTGCCTGTACATTGGCTTCCGCGGCAGCAATCTCTTCGGTTTGGTCAAGATAGCGATTATACGTAATGCGAGCTTCTTCCACGTCTGCCAGCGCCAGATCATATTCAATGAAATCAGTTTCCACGGCATGGTCATAGTACACCCCAAGATAATTACTGATGTAATGCAGGTACTTATCTGACTCTTCGATAGCTGCTTTCCTATCTTCATACGCAGCCAACCGTTCAGGATCATCCGCGTCAAGGTGAGAAAGCGCGTCATAAGCAGCTTCTTTTACCCAGACAATTTGCTCCATCGCGTAATATTCCTCGCGGGCTTTTCCGATCGAGTCCCATGAAGCACCTTTATAGTTCCAATAATCACGATCCGCTTTAAAATCGACCAGCGCGTATTCCGCATCAGCCAGAATTTGCGCGGCATTATGCAAATCCGAGTTGGCAACAACGGTATTTTCAAGGACAGCTTGTGCTTCCAGTAAATCTGTCTGTGCCTGCAATATTGAGGAGGCCAATGAGCTATCTTCCAAGGTCAGCAAAATTTGGTCTTTTTCCACTATGTCCCCAACCTTGAGAGCAAACGCACTGACGATCCCGCCCGATTCCCAGGAAAGCGTTGCAGACGGTACTGCCTCAAGCGAGCCAACCACATCAATGCTTTCAGTGATCGCTCCGCTGGTGACATCCATATACACTATCTGTGCTTCGTCGGAAGCGCTGCTTCCCCGTGAGAACAGCATGGCAGCCGCTATTATCACAACAGCCAGAATGCCGCCCCCGATCAGGACCCATTTTTTATTGGATTGGTAAAACTCCAATATTTTCACCTGTATGTTCTTAAGATCCATTTCTTTTCTCCTAATAATTCCAATTTCAGTATAACTTTAATTTTTTACACATAAAATAATAAGTGCAAAGCGTTCAAAAGACTTATGCTAGTAGTAATCAAATGTGGTGATTCTGGTCACAGATTGATATGACTGGTGTCACATCAATAAATCAATAATTTCATGCTAATATCTTTTCATGGCGAAAGAGATCATTGATCAGCGGGTTCTTCGAACCCTGCGCTGGTCCGTTTTTGTACAGATCCTGTTCTTACTTCAAAGTTCCTTCTCTCCAAGGTTCTATTTCATGGAACATGGTACCAGACCAGATATTGACTTCATCTCTATCGTGCCAATTCTGTTAATGGTGCTGATCTTTTTCCTTCTTTCTTTAAAAGGATTCCAGAGCAGGATTACGAAACCGATTTTCTTTATCATCCTGAATATATTAGCGCTGATAACTGTTTTCTCCCGCCAAATCATCTCGGCTGCTTCAATTAAAAGCCTCCGTTCAATAATGCCTTTTTCAACTTTTCGATGGGATATGATCTTCTTCCTGATCATTCCTCTGGTGTTCATCGCCTGGCAGTACTCCATGCGAGAAGTGATCTTTTACTGCATATTGATCGTTTTAGCAGAAGCAGTCCCGCTTTTCTTTCCGAGTGGTGAAAGAAATCTATTTTTTGCGGTCGCAAATATATTTGGCGATATCGCCCGCAGTTTGATCCTGGCAATAGTCGGCTGGATAGAGAACCGGCTGGTGACTCTGCAGCGCGAGCAGCATGCACAGTTGGTAGGAGCAAATAAGCAGCTGCGGAAATACGCGCTTGCCAATGAAAAATTAGCCCAAACGCAGGAACGCAACCGACTGGCACGTGAACTGCACGATACACTTGCCCACACGCTCAGCAGCGTGTCTGTACAGTTGGAAGCGACCAAGGCGTTGTTTGACCGTGACCCCACGGAGGCGAAGAAAATGCTGGGACAAACCCTTGTGAACACTAAGAACGGCCTCACAGAAACACGCCGCGCACTTGTAGACCTGCGCTCCTCCGAGTTAGAAAGCTACGGGTTAACCCAGGCAATTCGCAACATTGGCAATTCTGCTGCTGAACGCGGCGGATTCAAGATCAGTTTTCACATGGACAAAGGCATGGATGTCCTTTCCGATGAGATCGGGCACTGCCTGTACCGCACCACACAGGAAGCATTGGAGAATACCCTGCGGCACGCAAACGCAAAAAATGTGTCCATTAACTTATTATTCGATGAGGATGCCATTAAGCTGCAAGTTATTGATGATGGGAATGGGTTTGACGCGAAAGAGGTGAAAAAAGAGCACCTTGGCATTCGTGGGATGCGCGAAAGGGTGGAAATGCTGGGAGGCACTTTCACTGTTGATAGTGATCCCAATAGCGGTACAGAAATTACAGCAGTATTGGAAAGAGAAGATGATTGACATCATTATCTGTGACGACCAGGAAGTCGTCTGCCAGGGCTTGAAAGCCATTCTCGGTACCGCTGAGAACCTGCGCGTGGTCGGAATCGCCAACAACGGCCTGGAAGCGCTGGACCTGATCGGGAAACATAAGCCAAATGTGGTGCTGATGGACCTCAAGATGCCGATCATGAACGGCATCCACGCCACGAAAGAGATCAAGGAAAAATACCCGGATACAAAAGTATTGGTGCTGACCACGTTCGACGCGGATGCCTGGCTGTTCGACGCTATCCGCAACGGCGCAGACGGCTACCTTCTAAAGGATACTTCCCGTGAAATACTGATCAACGCTATCCAGGAGATCCATGAAGGTAGAACACCACTGGATTCAAAAGTTGCCGGAAAATTATTCCACCAACTATCCCGGCAAGCCCTCCCCGGCGATACAACCCTGGGGCAGGACCTCACCAAACGGGAAAAAGAGATCCTTAAATTCATTTCTCATGGGATGACCAACGCTGAGATCGCGCAGAATCTGTTCCTTTCCGAGGGCACAGTACGCAATTATGTCAGTAAGATCCTTAAAAAACTGCAGGTGGATGACCGCACACAGGCAGCTGTGCTGGCACTGCGCTTTGGGCTGGTTGAATAATATATCGGGTTGAAAAATCCAACCCGACCTGCAAACACAGACCTTTTCCCTATCCGCATTAATATTGACATTTCTCATACGATCTTCTGATCTTCCTCTTGCATATGCCCATTATCATTTAATTACATTTTTTAATATGTAAGGAGAATAACAATGGCTAAAATTATAGGTATTGACTTAGGCACAACGAACAGCGTTGTGGCTGTGATGGAAGGCGGCGACCCGACAGTGATCAGCACGGCGGAAGGGTCACGCTTATGCCCGTCTGTGGTCGCTTTTAACAAGAACGGGGAACGATTGGTCGGCCAGACCGCTAAACGGCAGGCAGTCATTAACCCTGAGAACACGATCTACTCGATCAAGCGCTTTATGGGCCGAAATTTTGATGAAGTAGAACAGGAGCGCGGGATGGTGCCCTATACGGTTATTAAGGGTTCTGCCGGTGACGCGCGCGTGCAGATAGCGCAGAATGATACAGTGTTCTCACCGCAGGAGATATCCGCGATGATCCTCTCTAAATTGAAAGCGGACGCAGAGGCGTATCTGGGCGAGAAAGTGAGCGACGCCGTGATCACGGTGCCGGCATATTTCAATGACAGCCAGCGCCAGGCGACGAAGGATGCGGGTAAGATTGCCGGATTGAACGTTCTGCGCATCATCAATGAACCAACCGCTTCAGCGCTTGCCTACGGTCTTGACAAGAAAGAAAACGAGAAAATCCTGGTATTTGACCTGGGCGGTGGAACATTCGATGTGTCCATCCTGGAAATCGGTGACGGCGTATTTGAGGTCAAATCCACATCCGGCGATACTCACCTGGGCGGGGATGATTGGGACCATGTGATCGTAAACTGGGCAGCTGACCAATTCCAGAGCGAACAGGGAATTGACCTGCGCCAAGACCGCCAGGCGCTTCAGCGGCTGCGTGAAGCCGCGGAAAAAGCAAAGATCGAACTGTCTTCTGTGATGGAAACAGAGATCAACCTGCCGTATGTCACGGCGGATTCCAGCGGGCCAAAGCACCTGATTGAAAAGCTCACGCGCTCGAAATTCGAGCAGCTGAGCAGCGCACTGGTAGAACGCTTGAACGCGCCTGTCACCACTGCGCTGAAAGACGCGGGATTATCCGCGAACGATCTCGACGAGGTCATCCTGGTCGGCGGCGCGACGCGCATGCCGATGGTGCAAACACTGGTAAAAGAACTGACCGGCAAAGAAGGTAATAAAAGCGTCAATCCAGACGAGGTCGTCGCAGTGGGCGCGGCCATCCAGGGCGGCGTACTGACCGGCGAAGTGCAGGATGTGCTCCTGCTGGATGTAACTCCGCTATCGCTGGGCGTGGAAACGCTGGGCAGTGTGATGACAACGCTCATCCCGCGGAACACAACCGTTCCGGTGAAAAAGAGCGAGATCTTTTCAACCTCTGGGGACAACCAGACATCTGTGGATATCCATGTCCTGCAGGGTGAGCGGCAGATGGCGGCTGACAACATGACTCTGGGGCGCTTCCGATTAGAGGGCATTCCACCCGCGCAGCGCGGACTGCCGCAGATCGAAGTGACCTTCGATATCGACGCCAACGGCATCCTGAACGCTACCGCGAAGGATAAAGCCACCGGAAAAGAGCAGCATATCACCATCACTGCTTCAACTAACCTGAAAAAGGATGAAGTAGAAAAACTGGTGCAGGACGCCAAGAAGCACGAACAGGCTGATGGAGAGCGGCGCGCCGTGATCGACGCTCGCAACCAGGCGGACAATGCCATCTACCAGGTGGAGAAGACTCTTAATGAGCAGAACATCGCCAGCACGCCGGATCTAGAGAATAAGATCAAAGCACTGGAGACAGCCAAGGAAGGCAGCGACCGGGCAGCCATCCAGAACCTGACCAATGATCTGCAGCAGATCTACACCGCACTGGTACAGCAGTCCGCTCAGAAGAAGGAACAGCCTGCTAACGAGCCGGACCAGAATGGTACGGACGTAGTGGAAGGTGAATTCCGCGAAGCATAGAAAAATACATTTTCGATAAACCACCAGGCGCACAAATATGCGCCTGGTTTTTTATTCAGGGATTATTTTATGATTTATGAGGTGTTCGCAATGACATATTATTCAGCACCGATTACGATCACTTCGTGAGCTGGGTAAAGCACTTGTCTGTGGAACAAGTTGTTGCGGGTTCAACTCCCGTCAGCCACCCCTAGATATTGGGGCTACTAACCAGTAGCCCCCTTTATATTGGGGGTATAGGAGTCCTTTGAGTGTTAGTTAGGGGGTTCGTGTGCTAATCGTGTGCAACTTTACTTCGATTGGTGTGATTAATTCATCAATAAAGTTCGCGGTTTCTTGTTCCATACCTGGCAATAGATGTCCATAGGTATCTAATGTAACGCTTACTTTTGAGTGTCCCAATCTTTTTGCAACGATAAGCGCAGGGATTCCATGATTGAGCATCAATGAGGCTGCAGTGTGTCGTAAATCATGGAAACGAATATTTCGCATTCCAGCTTGATGAATTACAGCCTTGAATTTCTTGTAGAGATTGCGCTGGCTCATGGGTGTTCCAACCGCGGAGGGAAATATCAAATTATTCTTTTGCCATTTTTCGCCGATTTTCTTTATCTGATTTAACTGTTTCCGATAGTGTTCTTGAAGTTTTTGTATCGTTTTTTCACCAAGAGAAATTGTCCGTTTACCAGACTTTGTTTTTGGTGATACGAAATAATTCGGCTTTTTGAATTTTCTACTTAACTGGCGTTGAATATTGATAGTTTTTCTATCCCAATTAATATCAGACCATTGCAGACCAAGTAATTCTGATTGTCGTAACCCGGTTGTAACCGCAAAGTGTATTAATCCTTCAATATTGGTTTCTTTTACTGCCATGAGTAGTTGCGTGATTTCATGTTCAGAATATATTTCCATCTCTGGGGTTTCGTACACAGGTGGAGTGGTCGCTTGAGCAGGATTGGTGTGAATAACCCCAAGCTTGACTGCTTTCTTGAGACTGTTATTTATTACAGTGTGGATAACCCTGATGGTGCGAGTTCCTGTTCCGGTTTGCTCTTTTTGTAAATAAAGCAATTGGATTTTTTCCGGTGTAATACCTGAAATTTTCTCTTTTCCAAGAAAAGGGATGATGTGGTTGCGTATAGTAGTTTCATATAAAGACCAAGTGCTATTTTTAATTGCACTCTTCTTCGCGGATAACCAAGCCTTTAAAAAGACTTCATACAGCATGTTGGATCCATGGCCTGTATACCCTTGAACTGTTTTTTCAAGCGTTTGCCTCAACCATATCTGTGCTTCTCTCTTAGTCTTTTTAGTTTTACCTAAACGATAACCGTTGATATATATTTGAGCTCTCCAACTGCCGCTAGGAAGTTGGTAAATTGTTCCTTCGTTATTACCTCTTCTCGCCATTTCCTTTACTCCTTTCTTTCTCTGAGTTTCAGGAAAGGCGACTCATTTATTTTTAGCTCTATCCAATTGTTAATGTCCCGATTCCCCCGGCCACAATGCACTAAAT